>Ga0105101_10000523_pt1 | contig 16033 bp, 8 predicted proteins | sample PPLLak21cMay2015_2_FD_87037 | JGI IMG/M metagenome (GOLD analysis project Ga0105101, IMG submission 87037) | Freshwater sediment microbial communities from Prairie Pothole Lake near Jamestown, North Dakota, USA - PPLs Lake P8 Core (1) Depth... | ecosystem: Environmental > Aquatic > Freshwater >... | reverse complement strand
CGTCTGGGCGGCCCTGGCCGGGACGACCTGGTACTTCCAGTTCTTCTTCTACGGCATGGGCACGACCCAGATGGGGAAGTACGACTTCTCGAGCTGGACGATCCACATGGCCTTCATCATCACGTTCAGCAGCCTGTGGGGGATCTATTTCCATGAGTGGCGGGCGACGGAAAGACCGACGCGCCGGCTCGTCGTGGCCGGGATCATCGTTCTCATCCTTTCGACGGTCGTGGTCGGGGTCGGCAACTACATCGCCACGCTCAAGTAGGCCATGATCGTTGGCATGTCATCATGAGGGAGAGCGGAGGAGCTTCTCTGCCTGGGCCCTCTGATCGGGGCTCAGATCTTCCGCGTATTTCTCGAGAGCGATCCGGATGCTCGCCTTGGCCTCTTCGTCCTTGCCCATCCGGGCCTGAAGCGCACCCAGGAAAAAGTAATAGCGGCCGGACGGATGCAGACGGCAGCACCTTTCGATGAGCTCTACGGCCTGGCCGTCCCGTCCGTTCTGGGCGAAGAACAGAGCCAGCTTGAACAGGAATTCATGGTCCTTGAGGACGTCTTCGTTCCGGAGAAGGAGGTCATAGGCGGCCAGGGCTTCGGGGATCTTCCGGCGGGTAACGAGAAGCTCCGCGTACTTGATGCGCAAAGAGACGTTCTCCGGCTCGAGCTCCAGGGCCTTCTCGAGCTCATCCTGGGCCGATCCGGCGTCGCCCGACGCGGCGAACGCGTCGCCCATCAGGATGCGGGCGCCGGAGTTGGAGGGATCGCGTTCCACGATCTCGCGGCCGAGCGCAACGACTCGATCGTATTGTTTCGTTATGTAAAAGGCCGAGGCCAGATGCATCCGGAACCCGATATCCTCCGGGAAGGCCTCGATGGCCTCCCTGAGGACCCTCAGAATATTGTCACGGTCCTTCCGTTTTTCATAGACCCGCCACAGCCGGGCGAACACCGCCAGCCCCTTGTCGAGGCCGTTTTCAGCCAGGAACCGGTCGACATCGGCTTCGATCTCCCGGCCCGGGGCGTTCTTTGCGCCCTCGAAGACGCCCGCCAGCTTCGCCTCGAGAGCGATCCCGTCCTTAGGGTCCCGATCGGTCCGTCGCTCTCCGGAACTCGACGACACGTACCCCAGGGATCGCAGCTGGCGGACATCCTCCGGCGTCAGCGGCCTCCTGGCCGCGGCATTCAACTCTGTGTGGGACGAAACGTACGAGGCCAGAAGCTTCTTCAGGCGTTCCGCCTGCTCCGGACGCGTTTCGAACAGGTTGTCCCTTTCCCCTGGGTCCTTTCTGAGGTCGTACAGCTCGGGACGCGGCAGGGAGACGAACTTGAGATCTTCATCGACGATGCCCGTCAATGGGGCCCAGCCCATCTCCTCGAACCCATAGAAGCTCTCGAGGTAGAGCGGTCGAGGGCGAGGAAGCTTCGCCTTCGGGCGGAAGAAGGGGACAAGGCTTCGGCCGTGGAGCCCTCCTCCCTCCTCGAGTCCGTACATCTCGAGCAGGGTCGGAACGATATCGATCAGGCCGACCCTCTCCTCGACGACCGCGTCCTTCGGCAACAGGGTTTCATGGTAGAGGATCAGCGGCACCCGGAGGTTCTCCTCGTAGCCGAAGACCGCGTGGCCATTCTCGCCGTGCTCGGCGAACGCTTCGCCGTGGTCCCCGACGACGACCACAAGAGTTTTGGGGCCCAGTCCCAAGCGCTTGAGTCCCTCGATGATCTTCCCGACATGATGGTCCATGAACTCCACTTCGCCGAGATACAGGCGCCTGGGATCGCTTTCACCGGGGCCTGAACGGTACTCCTGCGGCGGAGTGTAAGGCTCATGGGGATCGTAAAAATGGACCCAGGCGAAAAACTTGTCGTCCTTATGACGTTCGAGCCAGGCCAGGAACCGGCCGGATACCGCGTCCGCCGGGATCTCCGTATTATAGGAATTCATGACCTTGAAGCTGTCCAGAGAATCGTCGTATTCCTCGAAGCCCTGCTTGAGCCCGAACCGGCCGAGGAGCACGTAGGACGCGACGACGGCGTACGAACGAAAGCCCGCGGCCTTGAAGCGCTCGGCCAGGGTCAGCTCCTCCGGGCCAAGGGCATAGCGGGCGTTATTCCTGACCTGGTGGGCCAGAGGCGTCCGGCCGGTGAACAGCGAAACGTGGGCGGGAAGGGTCAGCGGCACGGGCGTTACGCAATTCTCGAACCGGATTCCCTCCCGGGCGAGCGTGTCGAGGTTGGGCGTGTGGTTCCCCTCGCCGCCATACGCCCCCAAGCAGTCGGCCCTGGTGGTATCGAGGGTGATGACCAGGAGATTAGCGCCGAAGGGTTTGGGGCGGCGGCCCCGGGAAAGAAAGACAGTCGTCAGGCCCGCAAGGACGACGACCGCGGACAGAAGCCAGAGAATCTTCTTTCCGGACCTTCCCGGCCCCATGGAAGTCTCTTGTGCGGGCTTCGTTTCACCTGGCCCCGTCAGATTGCGCATCGGCCCGACAGAGTATATCAAAGCGCCGGCCGGAGTTCAACGCGGCGGCCGCCGCATCAGCGCTAGCCGGAAGAAGGCCTTCTATTGACGCGGGCCCGCGGAGGGGTCATAGTAATGGGCTAAGGGGGAAATTCGAACCGTGGGGCGGGACGGTTGAACGTGATCAGACATCGGGTCGCCATCGGAATTCTCGGGCTGCTCGTTCTTCTCACTCCGGCCCGGGGCGGCCAAGAAAGGATTCAGAAGGACGTCACCGTCACCTTGGTCGAGGTCCCCGTCCGGGTCCTCCGCAAAGGTCGCCCGGTCAGGGATCTCGGCCGTGATCAATTCAGGGTCTTCGAGAACGGGATCGAAAAGGAGATCAGCCGGTTCGAGATCATATCCCGGCAGATCGCCGGTCCGCCGGCGCCCGGGCCCGCCGGCCGCGTCCCCCGGCTCTTCTTCCTTCTCTTCAACGTCTACGATTACGGCCCCGCGGTCGGCGTGGCCATCGACGAATTCTTCCACCAGGTGTTCCGTGCCGGCGACAGCGTCATCGTTGTGACCGAGGACCGCGTCCTCAACTTCGAGCGAGGCCGGGGCATCGAGGACATGATCGCCGGCCTCAAGGACGCCTTGACCCGATTCAAGGGCATCTCCACCCTGAACACCCTCAAGAACTTCCGTGAGCTGGACAACGAGGGGGACCGGCTCCTCGGGGCGCTCCAGGGCGATGGCACGTCCCTGGCTGGCTCCTCTATCGACCAGTCGATCGTCCGCTTCTTCGACAGATACAGGTCAACCTGGGAGGCCTATCGGAATCAGTTCCTGCTGCCGGATCTCGATTTCTTCAGGCTCTTCCTGAGCAGGATCAAGTCGTTCGAAGGTGAGAAGTGGGCCCTCTGCTTTCAGCAAAGGGAGATGTTCCCGATGCTGAAGAACTCCTCGCGGCTGGACTTGGCGATCGGGGACTGGCTGGGCGCCCAGGTCGATCCGCAGGACCAGGTCAAAGCCCGGCTTGTCCAGGCCCGGCAGGAGGACCTCCGCAGGAGCTTCGACCTCAAGGCCGCCTTCTCTCCGGACCTCCTCAGCGACATGTTCCTCGGGGCGGACATGACCTTTCACCTCGTCCTCCTCGGGTCCTCGCGAAATGTTTTTTCACAAAATTTCGAGCTCAGGGAGGTCGGGCAGGATTTCGAGGCCATGCTGAAGCGGATCAGCTCCCGTACCGGAGGACACACCGGCTTTTCGGGCCGCCCGGTCGACGTCCTGAGGGAGGCCGTCCAAAACGAGGACTACCATTACCTCCTCGTCTATTCGGGCCAGGAGCTCCCGTCCGGCAAGGACCGGACGACCGAGGTGAAGGTCGATCTCGACGGAGTCGAGATCGTTTTCTTGAAGCATCCGTTCCGGCGCGATGCCGAGCTCATCGCCATCTCCGACGTCAAGGCCGCGGGCCGCGTGCTCAGCTTCGCGATCAGCCATTGCCGGATGCTCACCGTGGACGGCCGGCGGCGGGGGACGGCCCGGGTCAAGCTTGTTCTCTATGACAAAGCCACCGAGAAGGTCTTCGACGAGGAGCGGACACTCGATCTCACCGGGGAGACGACGCGCATCTCCCTGAGCTTCGAGAAGATGGGTCCGGGCGACTACTTCCTGATCATCGACGCGGTCGACCTGGTGACCGGCGAGAGGGACGTTTACAACGGAACCATCGAGCTTATTTCCGCCCCGACTGGATCAAGCCCACGAGTTCCTTGATATCTTTCTGTCGCGGATCAAGGCGGAGCGAGGCGTTCAGGGCTTCGAGCGCCTCCTGGTTCCGGCCGGTCCGGTAATAGCAGGTGCCGAGGGCGTTCAGCAGCTGGACATCGCTGTTGTAGATCCTGTTGCCCCGGACGAGCGAGGCGATCGCCGCTTCATAATCCCCTTTTCCCATCCGGGCCAGCCCTGTGATCAAGGCATGCTGAAACCGCAGGCTGTCGTTTTCCCTGAATCTCTCCGCGGCGGCCAAACCCTCGTCGTACTTGCCGATCTTGACCAAGAACCGCGCCTGTTCGGCGATCCCGCGCGCGTACTCCGGGTTCAGGGCCGCGGCCCTTGCATAGGAGCGTTCGGCCTTGTCCGTCTCCCCGAGCTTGTCGTACTGATAGGCCAGCCCGTAGAACAGAAGATAGTTCTGGGATGACGGCGCAGGGCGCACGAGCGTCACGGGATGAGAAACGCTGTCCATGGCGGAGAGGATGAATTTGGCCGTCTTTTCCGCCAGGACCGCCCCGCCCCCGTCGACGATAGAGAGCCCGATCTCGTAATAATCGGGCCCCAGCTCGGTGGTCGGAATGCTCCGGCTGAAGATCATGATCTCCTTATAGGGCTGGCTGGATAAGGCAAGGGAGACCTCCTGTTCCGATGCTCCCTCGGCCTTGAGCCCTTTGATCCGGATCCTGGCCTTCCCGTCCCGCCAGGCGTTTTCAGAGATCCCGGCCAAGGTGAAGAGGAGGGCGAGCTCGTCTTTCCGGGAGAGAGTGTCGCCGGGATCGACGTCGATCTTGCGGTCAAAGGCCTTGAAGGGGTGGAGACCGTCGCCGGCCAGGGCCTCCAGCCGATAGCCGACGACCAGGTCCCCGAGAAGCACGGCGGGCCCTGGAACTTTGGGGATCACGACCTTCTGCTCGATGTAGCTGAACTCTTTGCCGACCGAATTTTGGAGGAGGAGAGCCATGTCGTACTCTCCCTCGGCGACAGGGAACACATCCTCGATGGCGATGCCGCTGGCCTCGATATAGGCCTTCCGGTCGGGCGGGAAGTAGAACGGGAAGTCCCGTTCGTGCTGGAAGATGATCTCCTCACCCTTCTTCAGCGTGACGTTCAGCTTGAAATTGCAGTAATACTGGTCCTTGGGCTGATAGTAATCCACGGACACTCGCTTCGGTGAAAAGCAAACGTGGAGGAGGTTCACACCCAAGACTGGATTGGGGATAACTGCCGCAACGGCGCGGCCCTCAACATAATTCGTCAGGTAATCGGTGCTGACGATGCCCTTGAAATGGAGGAAGTCCGTGGCGTAGCGGGGATTGACGTCCGTCTTGGGCGACTCGATGATCCTGGCCAGGAGAATGCTGTTCTGGGGGGAAGGCATGAAGGAGTAGGGGAACTCGCCGGGGATGAGGGACAGCACCACCGGGGCCAGAGAAGGCGTCAGCTCCCGGATCTTCTGGTAAACGGCCTCGTAGTTCGTCTGGTCCACCTCCTCCGGCCTGACCAGCAGGGTGGCCGGCCCGTCGGCGGCGGGATTGTAGAGCTTGTATTCGCCGCTTCCCCCGCGCTGGTAGAAGACCAGGGCGAAGAGGGGCGGCAATCCCTTTCTGGCCTCTCCCCGGTAATACCAGACCTGGCAGGGGACGACTCCCGGCTGGCTGTCGAACCTCTCGATGGAGGAGGCTGGGCCGAGGATGATGTGCATCCTTCCCATGTCCGTTTGCCAGCCCTCCCGGGGCGTCGATCGCCTCAGGTTCGTATTGGCGTAAGAGAACCGCCTGAGATGCTCGTCCCGGAACTCGTTCTGAGGCGTTTCGGGGGTCGGGTCCCTCTGCTTCCAGAACGAATCGATGAAGATGTCCCTGTCGCGGTCGTTCTGGAGCTGAAGGAAGACCTCCCGCTCGGCGGGGAGGATGATGTAGCTCGCAAGGTTGAGCCAGCCGCGATACTTTTCGGGCAGGTCCCTTTCCCTGATCTTCTGTTGTGAGGCCGAAAGGGCGCCGCCTGCGGCGATGATGATGATGATGATAAGGAGGAGGATCCGTGGACGTCCCGCTTTCATCGCGTGCTCCCCCCTGTCGAGGATTTCCCGCACTTGCTGATGAGGTCGTCGAGCGCTCTTCGCTCCCCTGAAGGCAGCCTCTCATAGGCGATCTTCTTGTATCGGAGGAGATAGTCGAGGGCCTTGGCCTTCTCCCCGCGGGCCAGGCAGGCCGCGCCGAGGTTGTAGAGCGGGAACGGCAGGCTGGGATCGATCGCGACGGCCTTCTCCCAGCTGGCGATCGCCCCGTTCATGTCGCCGGCCTTGGCCAGGGCCGTTCCCAGCCCGTTGTGGGGGGAGGCATAGGAGGCGTCGAGAGCGATGGCCTTCCGGAAGCTCTCGACGGCCTGACGGTAATCCTCCTCTTTCCGGTCCCGCAGGAAGAGGGAGAAGTGGAGGGAGCCGAGGTTGTTGAAGGCGATCGGGTAATTGGAGTCGAGAGCCAGGGCCCGTTCGTAGGCCTCCTTCGCGGCCCCGAAATCGCCCTTGTGCCAATAGGCAATGCCGAGATAGTTCCACAGCTCGGGGTCGTAGTCGATGATGGCCAGGCCCTGCTTGAGGACGTCGATCGCCGCGTCATCCTGGCGCGCATCGGTCAGGAAGATCCCGAAGGTCGTCAGGATCTGGAAGCTTGAGGGATTGGCCTGGTGTCCCTCCCGGAGGCAATCCATGGCCTCCTTCCACTGTCCCTGCTCCTTATAGATCGTCGCCAGGTAGGTATAAGCCAGGTCGAAATCCTTCCGCCCGGCGATGACCTCGCGAAGGAGCGTGATCGCTTCCCCCAGGGCGCCCTTGTGGTAGAGGCCCATGGCCGCCTGGAGCTTGCTCTGGAAGGGCAGAAGGACCTTCAGGTCGTCGTCCCGAGTAAAGGTCTTTCCGGCCGTCCTGGGGATCGGCCCGGAAACATAGCCCAGGCTCTTGAGGCGTTCTTGGGCGGTCCGGTCGAGCTTCGTCGCCGGGGCCCCGGCCGAAAGAGAGGTGAGCGCGGTGACCGTCTTTTCGAGGCCCCTGGCGAAAGCGGCGAGGTCCGATGCCTCGGCCAGGTTCTTGAGCTCCCCGAAATCATCGTCGATGTCATAGAGCTCGGGGATGGGCGTGTCGAAATATTTATGACGGCCGCTGATGATCCCCCGCAGCGGGGCCCACCCGCGGCTGAAGTGGGGGTAGAGTGATTCGAAATAGATGTCTCTCGCGGGGAGGGACTTCCCCTTGAGCACCGGGACAAGGGACCTCCCCTGGAGGGGGCCCGGCTTGGCCACTCCCAGGAGATCACACGCGGTCGGGAAGATGTCGACGTGGCAGACTGTCTCGCGGGATTCGCCCGGCTTCATGCCCGGTCCGGCGATGATCAGCGGCACCCACAGGGTGGAGTTATAGGCGAAATAGCCGTGCGTTGATTCGCCGTGCTCGCCGAGGCTCTCGCCGTGGTCGCCGGTGAGGACGACCACCGTCCGATCCGAGTCGTCCCGACCGGCCATGGCATCGAAGAGCTCCTTGAGCGCCGAGTCGACATAGGCGACTTCGCCGTTGTACGGATTGTCCTTGAATCGGGACAGGAACGGCTCCGGCGGTTGATAGCGTTGGTGGGGATCGAAGCAATGGACCCAGAGGAACCACGGGGACCTCTGGCCGCCGAGCCAGGCAAGGGCCTTGGCCACGACGTCCCCCGCCTTCCTCTCCACATAGGAGAACTCCGAGGCCCCCCGGCTCCCGTAGTTGTCGTCGTAGACATCGAAGCCCTGGGTCAATCCGAACCGCGAGTCCAGGGGGAAGGCGCCGACGAAGGCGCCCGTGGCGTAGCCTTGGCCCTTGAGAAGCTCGGCCAAGGTCACGAATTCCTGGCCGACGACGAAATTGGCGTTGTCGTGAACGCCGTGCCCGAGCGGCGTGAGGCCGAGGAGGATGCTCGTGTGCGAGGGAAGGGTCGTCGGCGTGTGGGCGAAGGCGCGGCGGAAGAGGACGCCCCGCCGGGCCAGCGCGTCGATCGCCGGCGTTTGGACGAACTCCGGGGAGTAGCAGCTCAGCCGGTCCGGCCGCAGCGTGTCGATCGTGACGAGGAGGAGGTTCTGCCGGGCTGGGGCCCTCGCGGGCGGAGGGCCGGAGGCGGGCCGGCCTGCCGCCGGAAAGGTCAGCCACCCGGCCGCGAAAAGGAGGAGAAACGATCTGCGCATAGCCCACCTTGCCGGGGGTGTCGGGCTCCTACTTTTTCAAGATCTCGAGGAAACTCCGCACCTGGCCGGCCCGCTCCGAGTCGGCGTCCAGCTTGAGATATCGCTCGAACGCGTCGATGGCATCGGCTTTATTGCCCAAGTTCAGGCAGATGAGCCCCGTCAGGTAAAGGGCGTCCGTTGAATCGGGCTTGATCTCGACGGCCCGCCGGCTGTACTTCAGGGCCTCGGCGAAATTTGACTGGGAGAAGAAGGATGTGGCGATGTTGAACAGAGCGGTCGTGTCGGTGATCTTCTGGATGTCGATCTTGCCGTACCATTCCAAGGCCTTGGCCTGGTCGCCCCGGTTCGAGTAAGTATTGCCGATGAGCGTCAGGACCTCGGCGTTGTCCGGCTCCTTCTCCAGGACCTTGAGATAATACTGCTCGGCGAGGTCGTATTTCTGGAGCTGGAAATAACAATTCCCGATGTTCTTGTTGAGGATGACGGCATTGGGGTCCTCGGCCACGATCCGCTCGAACACCTGGGCTGCCTCCTCGTATTTCTGCTCGTCGAAAAGCCGGTTGCCCTCATTGACGCGCTCTTTGAGGGATTCGCTGATGACGAAGCCCTCCATCTTGACCAGTTTGATCTCGATCAGGTCGTTGCGATTGCTCTCCGTGAGCTCCACCGAGATCTGCTTGGGAAGGTAGACTTCCTTTTCAAAATCGATGTCCCAGGTTCCGCCGCGGATATAAAGGGCCTTCCATTCCCCCTTGGCGTTCGTCTTCGTCTCGAATCCCGACTGGGCCTTGACCGAGAAGAGCTTGACCTTGACCCCTTCCAAGGGCTTCCCGGTCTCGTCGGTCACGATGCCGCTGACTCTTCCCTGGCCCTTGTAGCCCTGGGCCCAGGCCAAGGACCCGAAAAGGAGCGTCAATACCGTTAGGATAGCGAATCTTCGCATATTTGGCCTCACAATCGATAACATAACCAGTCTAGCACATTTTGGGAAAAAAAAGAGGGCGGTTCCTTGAGGAACCGCCCTCTGGACATGATCTCGAGCGTGTGCTGCTAGAAGTTGAACCTGACACCGAACCGGAAGAGTCTGGGGTTCAGGATACGCTGGTCCTCCAGGAAGTTGGAAGCGGTGATGCGGCCTTGCCTTTTCAGTGCGACCGCCGAGTTGGTCACGTTAAAGGCGTCGGCGGAGACGGCGACATAGGATCTTGCGCCGATGTTGAAGATCTTCTCCAGCCGGAGGGCCACCATATAGAAGTTCGGAAGTCGGACGTCGCCGAACTTGCCGCCCCCGTCTGGGCTTCCGAAGACCGACTGGCCGCCGCCGATGCCCGGTCTGGTGACGAGAACATCCGTGCGCACAACGTAGCCCTGGCGGGCGACGAACGTGCCGCTGAAGTTAAGGCCCAAGGGCAGCTGGTAGAGGCCGCTGAGCTTGAACTGCCACTTGGAGTTGACATAGATCCCGGTCAAGCCGGAGCCGCCGCTCCCGGGCGCCACGACACCGCCGTCGTAGTAATCGACGTTCTGCGGATCGATGAAGTCGCCCTTGTAGTGGTCCTTCCAATCGGACAGCGTGAAGGACGTGTCCATCATCCATTTGTTGGTCAGGCGCTTCGTCAGGACGATCTGAACGGCCTTGTAGTCGTCGTAGCGGTTGGGGTAGTTGGTCCGGTAGGTTGACGCGTTATACCGGGCCGTGCGGCCGTAGATGTTGTAGCCCGTGACCGGCTCGACGCCGGAAACATAGTAGTTGGACTGGGTCTGCAGCTCGCCCGCGGCGTTCCGGCCGATGTCCCAGGTCCCGCGGTAGCTCTTCTTGTAGATCAATTCGATCCGGCCGGCGAAGTCGGCCGTGATCGCCCGTTCGTAGGAAAGGTCGAGTTCGTCGAGCAGCGGACTCTTATGGGTGGAGGCGAACTCGTTGCGAACATTGAGACTCGTGGGGTCAGCGGGGTCGAAGCCGCCGTACCAGAGCCAGTAGGTCGGATCGTTCACGTCCTGAAGCGAGTAATCGTCCCAATTCAGGCCGAAGAGCTCGCTCTCTGTGACGACGCCGTCGGCATCGAGGTCCTGCCAGATCACGTCGATCTCGGTCCAACCCACCGGATTGATGAACCCGGCCATCCCGAATCCGGACTGCGAGCCGTAGCGCGCCGCCGAGAGCTTGATCAGGTTCTTGCCGTCACCCGTGATGTCGTAAACCAGGCTCAAGCGCGGCGAGAAAACCTTCCAGGCGACAGGAGATTGGATCTTGGGGACCTCGAGCGCGGGCATAAACTCGGGAAGCCAGGGAGAGGCCGGGATGGTGTTCTGGGCGACTCCGGATATCTCGCGATCGTATCGGACGCCAAGGTTGAGCGTCAACCTTCCGAAGGTCGCGGCGTCCTGGAGGAAGGCCGAGTAGCGCTTGAAATTGTAATTGATGATATAGTCCCTGAGAAGCCAGGCCTCCCACCATTCGCCGGTCGGTAACCGGTCATCAGGGCCGTTGAAATGGAGGGTCAGGTTCCCTTGGTAGAAGTCGAAGGTGGTGACGGTGGATGTCACGTAGTCGACCCCGAATTTGAATTCGTGGTCACCCCCGAGAACATTTTCGGCGAAGTAGTTGCCGCTGAAGTTGAGGTTGAGCTGATTGCGGTCCGTCCCGTAGTCGTCGATGTTCCCTGTGTGGAATTCCGAAGGATAGTTCAACGTGATCTCGTAGGGGCCCGTCGTGACATTGCGTTCAGGCCTGCCATTGACAGGAACAAGCTCGAATCCGCCGTCCGTATAGATCGCCTTGAGATTCAGGTAGAGGTTGCCGAACGTCTGGTCGAGCTCGCCCTTGTAGAGGCCGCCGGGGCCGATCTGATTCCACACGGTCTCAGGGCCCTGCACTTCGGACCCCCAGTTCGTCCTTCCGAACTTCTGTTTGTTGTCATACTCGTAGAACGCATTGAACCGAGTGGTCGGCGTGATCTGGAGGTCCAGGCGCGCGTATCCGGACTCGAGCCAGGTCTTGTCCGAGGTTCCGTTCAGTTGCAGGGCGTCGATGTCCTGAATGCCGTAGGAGCCGTAGAACCAGGCCTTTTCCTTGACGATCGGCCCGCCGAAGTTGGCGCCGTAGAGGAAGACCTTGTTGACGCCCGCGGCGGTGTAGCCGATGTCCTTCAACGCCTGGGGAACGTTGTCGGATTGCCATTTTCTTTCCTCGACGTCCAGATAGAACGTGCCGGCAAAGGCGTTGCCGCCTCTCTTGGCCACCAGGTTGAGTTGGACGCCGCCAGTCTGCGACCGGACATCGTTATTGCCATAGTTGATCTGCATCTCGTCGTAGCTGGCGATGTTGACATAGGCCGGCGCCGCGCCGAGGGCGGAATTGTCGGTGATGTTACCGCCGTCGATGCTCCATGTGGCGTCGCCGCTCCGGCTGCCTTGGCCATAGTACGCGGACTGCTGTCCGCCCTCGTTCCCGCCGACGTCCTCCCGGTCGACCAGCATGCCCGGCATGAGAGTCATGAGAACCCAGGGATTGCGGGCCGTGGGCAGGCTCATCAGTGTTTCCGAGGTGATGTTGACGCCGACCTGAGTCCTCTTGGCGTCGATGATCGGGCTGATCCCGACGACCGTCACCTGCTCCTCGATCGCGGACGGCTCCATATGGATGTCCATGATGACGTCGCGCCCGAAGGATACGGCGATCTTCTCTTGAACGTAGGTCTTGAATCCGGTCAGCTCCAGTTTCAGCACGTAATCGCTGCCGACCGGCAGCTGGAGGAAACGGACCGAGCCGCCCTCCGAGCTCACCGTGGACATGGGCGCGATCTTGCCGCCGGTTAAGGTCGCGGCAACCCCGGGAAGAGGAGTGCCTTCGGTATCAAGGACCGTCACCTTGATGCTGCCGAATTCCTGGGCGAAGCCGAAGGCGCCCACTAGGATCAACAAGCATAAAAACCCTATCGCTTTCCTCAATTGTCCTCCTTTAGTTTCCCATTCCCCTTGAAAATCCCCATTTGAGCGGAACAGACACCCGGGCCGTTTCGTGTGACTCTGCAGATGCGCCTTATCACCCCCTTCTTGACGTGGTCTCATGACAGCTTGTTCTTAGTGCAGCAGATTTTGTGCCAAAAAGCATCGGTTGTTTACTGCTTGTAAATTATTGATATAAAAAACAATATGGATGTTTTGGCAAGGAGGAATAGGTGATGAAATCCATTAATTTGGATAGATTCGGTAAAATGCATTTCCTCGGCTGGTTCCTGATTGACTTGGCGGGAGGCCGGGAATATAGTCCGGGACTCATGGAGACGATGATGACGACCTCTTTATTGAGACGTATCGCGGTGGGCCTCTGTGTCTCACCCTTCCTGATTTCCGCGGCCTGCCGCAGCCTGTCCACGCCGGCGGCTGCGGGCTCGGCCGTCGTTCTGCGCGAGGACATCTTCGAGACGGCGCCCTTCTCTCAGTGCCATGCGTCGACGATCGCGGAAACCGGAGCGGGTCTTGTCGCGGCCTGGTTTGGAGGGAGCGCGGAGGGTGCGACCGACGTCGGGATCTGGCTCTCCCGGAAGGTGGGCCGTCGATGGTCGGCTCCGGTCGAGGTGGCAAAGGGGATCGCGGCCGACGGCGCGGCCGAGCCGTGCTGGAATCCCGTGCTCTTCCGTCCGACCGGGGGCCCGCTGCTCCTGTTCTACAAGGTCGGGCCCTCGCCCGCGAGCTGGCGCGGGATGATCATGAGGTCGGCGGACGATGGCCGGACCTGGACCGCGCCGGAGCCGTTGCCCGAGGGTATCATCGGACCGGTCAAGAATCATCCACTCGAGATGGCCTCCGGGACGATCTTGAGCGGCAGCTCTACGGAGGATAACGGCTGGCGCGTCCATATCGAGAAAACGAAAGACAGAGGCTCGACCTGGGCCAGAACGGCGCCGATCAACGACGGCAAGACCATCGGGCTCATTCAGCCCGCCCTCCTGAGGACCGGAAGGCGCGGCGTCATCGCCATGATGAGGAGCAACGCGGGCCGGATCTTCGCCTCGAGGAGCGAGGATGCGGGCGCGACTTGGACCTATCCCGGGCCCACCGTCTTTACCAACCCCAACTCCGGCATCGACGCGGTGAACCTGCAGGACGGGCGGCAGGCCCTCGTCTATAATCCCGTCACCGAAGGCCGGGGCATCCTGGCGGTCGCGGTTTCCAGCGACGGAGGCGGATGGCAGAGGATCCTGACGCTCGAGGAAGAGAAGGGCGTGGAATTTTCCTATCCCGCTATCATCCAGGCCCGGGACCGACTTGTCCACATCACCTACACCTGGAAACGACAACGGATCCGCCACGTTGTGTTGGATCCAGCCTCGTTCCCGCCACCCCCGACGAGTACGCCGGCTTCGGGCGAAGGCCGTGAGGTTTGTGTCATGGAGACGAACTTGGGCACGATGGCCTTCGAGCTCTTCGAGGCCGATGCGCCGAAGACCGTCGCCCAGTTCAAGGCCCTCGTCAACAAGGGCTTCTACGACGGCAAAGATTTTTACCGGGTCGTTCGCGGCCATGTCATCCAGGCGGGAGGGGGAGACGCGCCGTCGCTGCCGCCGGAGTTCAATGCCAGGCCGCATCTCGCCGGCACCTTGGGCCTTGGCCGCGTCGGCGACGAATGGAGCGGCGACTCCGAGATCTACATCTGCGTCGCGCCGCGGCCGCATCTCGACGGCCGCTACACGGTCTTTGGCCAGCTCGTTGAAGGCCTCGACGTCCTCGAGCGCATCGCCGCCGTCTCGGTCGAGGAGCGTTGGGAAGGCCCGGACAAGAAGATGGCCATGCACAAGCCCCTCGAGCCGGTCATCATCCGCCGCGCCCTGATCCAATGAAATCTCAAGACGGGGTCAAACCTATACCTTTTTAATTTTTGCCGCATATGCAGGCCGAACGGGCAAAAAAGTTAAAAAGGTATAGGTTTGACCCCATCTTTGGCATTACGGCCGCCGGCCGCGAGGCGGGCGGCCTTTAGGATCCCGCCTCGCGGACGGCGTCGGCGAAGATCTCCAACCCCTTGCCGGCCAGGTCGCGCGTTATGACGAGGGGAGGCAGGAAGCGGGCCACGTTGTCGTAGTGGCCGCCGACCTCGACGAGAAGGCCGTGCTTGTGACATACGGAACGGACCTTTTTGGCCAGGTCTGCGGCCGGCTCCCTGGTCGCCTTGTCCCTGACGAATTCGACCCCCAACATCAGTCCCCGCCCCCGGGCTTCACCGACGATGGGGGAGTCCTTTTCGATCTCCTTCAATTGGCCGAGCATCCAGGCGCCCAACTCGGCCGAGTGGGCGGCCAGGTCCTCCCGGACCATGAAATCGATCGCCGCGGCGCCGGCGGCATATGCGGCGACGTTGCCCCGGAACGTGCCGATGTGCTTTCCCGGCGGGAAGGTGTCCAGCTCCTCGCGATAGGCGATCGCGGATATGGGCAGGCCGATCCCGCCCAGGGCCTTGCTCATGGTCACGATATCGGGGACGGTCGCCGAGTGCTGGAACGCGAACATGGCCCCGGTCCGGCAGAATCCGGCCTGGACCTCGTCGACGATGAGGATGACGCCGTGTCGGCGGCATGACGCGGCCAGGCGCGGCAGGAATTCAACGGGTGGGACGATCGTCCCACCTTCGCCCTGGACGGCCTCGATGATGAGGGCGGCCGGCCGGCCCACTCCCGAATGCGGATCGTCGAGGACGTGCTCAACGAAAGCCGCGCATTCGAGGTCACAGGCCCCGGCCGTCTTCCCGAAGGCGCAGCGATAGCAGTAGGCGTAGGGCAGGAAGTGGATCTCGCCCAAAAGCGGCAGGAACTCCTGGCGGAAGCCGCGGCCGCTCGTCAGCGACAGGGCCCCGGCGGTCATGCCGTGGTAGGAACCTTCGAAGGCGATCATACCCGGCCGCTTGGCGTTGAACTTGGCCAGCTTCATGGCCGACTCGACGGCGTCCGAGCCCGTCGGCCCGCCGAACAGCAGGCGCGTCAGCTCGATCGGGAGGACGCCCTTCAGCCTCTCGACCAGGGCCTGCCGGGGAGGGCTGGGGATATCGAGGGTATGGGTCAGCTCGTCGATCTGGGCCTTGGCGGCGGCGACCACCTCAGGATTGGCGTGGCCGACGTTCATGACCCCGGCTCCGGCGAAGAAATCGATGTAGACGTTCCCGTCGACGTCCTCGACCGTCGCGCCGCGGCCGCGGCGGAGGGCCATGGGCAGGCCGCGGGGATAGGAGACGGCACCCCCTTCATGGTCCCTCTGGAAACGGAGGTATTTCTCCGATTCGGGTCCCGGCGGAACGACTTTGATCAAGGGCGCTTGGGCAAGAGAAAGGGAACGAAAGTCCATGACTCCACCTATCGGGAGGCTTTGAGCCGGTCCCATACCCTGATGTAGAGCGCGTTGGCGGCGCCGATGTCGGCGATCATTTCGCTCTTGGCGCGGATCCCGGGCTCGAGGAAGATGCCCGGGTTGTCGCGGATCTCGGCCGGCAGGAGCGGGTAGGAATCCTTGTTCGGGCAAAGGTAGTAGATGAAGGCCGTGTTCTCGGCCGCGACCGCGGGGTCCAGGAGGAAATCGATGAAGGCGTGGGCCAGGGCGGCCTCGCGGGCG
>Ga0105101_10000521_pt1 | contig 16068 bp, 11 predicted proteins | sample PPLLak21cMay2015_2_FD_87037 | JGI IMG/M metagenome (GOLD analysis project Ga0105101, IMG submission 87037) | Freshwater sediment microbial communities from Prairie Pothole Lake near Jamestown, North Dakota, USA - PPLs Lake P8 Core (1) Depth... | ecosystem: Environmental > Aquatic > Freshwater >... | reverse complement strand
TCCGGCACCCTGAGCAAGGGCGATGCCTTCGATGGCCGCGAAAATATCCTGCTCCCTGACACCGGGCTTGCACATTTTCATTGCCGTAACGTGCATGTCATATGCAATTCTGAGGGCCTTCTCAATTTCATCAGTCTCCATCTGGTCCTTTATTGAACGCATCGAAACGACTGCCTTTATAAGACCGGTGGAAGCGGATGATTTCATCTGGCAGGGATTTTCTTTCAGGATCCGTCCCAGTGTCATCTTTGTTTCACCCCTGTAGGGTGGAAGAAAGTGAATTTTCCTCTTTTTGGATATGGCATCGCCGATGGCTTCCTCAAGCTTTGAAAGAGGAGCCGTATTTGTTACCCCGCATTTTGCGGCAAGATCCCTGACCGATGGTTGCGGACCCATCCAGATAATATCGTCCATGTCAGCATCATTCCCGAAGATCCAGTTCTTGCCCGAATCAAAATCCATCAGACCGGCGAATCCGGGGAGATCAAGCCCGAAAAAATAGAGAAAATCGCTGTCCTGCCTGAAATGATAGGTATTTGCGGGGTAATTCATCGGTGCTTCAACATTGCCGATAAACAGGCCCAATCCCGATTTCATGATACGATGCAGGTCACTCCTTCTTTTTGAATAAACTTCGCTCTTAAACATTATCCTGACTTTTAAAATGATTTTATATTCCTACTAAAATACGATTCACAGTGGAGTAATCCTAAAGTATGGCATATAATTTCAAAAAATAGTTCATTTACTGAAACCATTGCGTGCATATTACGTAAAAGTATCAGACAGATTTTATTAACAGCTCTATCCAATAAATTTGATTTCAGAACGTTTTAATTATCAGTTAAATTAATTTGCGAATAGAATTTTTTGTTAATAAAAGTTTGTTATATTCGCACGTAAGTTATCAACACATTATTAACACCAACCTGACGACATGCCCTACAGAAGATTGCCTAATACTGATGCGGCCCGTATCAGAGCGATGAAAATTGCACTTGAAAAAGGGAGGGATGTTCCCCCCAGCCAGATGGCTTTTTCTCCAAAGACAATTGTCCGACTTCAGAGTTTCCTTCCGAGGTTTGAAAACATGATCCAGTTACAGCGTCAATCATATGCCTCGCAGAATAACAAAAGCAAGGATTATGCAGAAACGTTAAGAAAAGCCAGGTTATATCTGACGCATTTTGTCAGGGTGATGAACATGGCCATTTTCAGGGGTGATCTGCCAGCCGAATCAAGGGCTTTCTATGGATTGGCAACAAACGAATCGACTGTCCCTTCATTAAATACCGAGAATGAACTGATAAGCTGGGGCAAGAGAATTATTGAGGGTGAGGAATACCGCATCAGAAAGGGAGGCTGTCCGATCACAAATCCCACAATAGCCGTAGTAAAAGTCAGGTATGAGAATTTCCTTGAAGCCTGGCAATATCAAAAGACTATTGCAAAGCGGACACTCGACTACACTCAGAAAAACTATGAACTCAGAAAAGAAGCAGATGATATTATCATCCAGGTCTGGAATGAGGTCGAAAATACACACAGCACACTTCCCGAAGACAGGCGGATGTCTGAAAGTGAAAACTATGGCATTGTCTATTTCTACAGAAAAAATGAGCTGAACAAGCCTGCTTCCTCCGAAGCACAAAGCAGCATCTGGCCGTAAGGAAAATCAATTTGACAATAGGGAAAATACAAACAGGGGAATATCCTCTGCTGCTTGCACCGATGGAGGATATAACAGATCCTTCGTTCCGCATGATATGCAAGATGAACGGTGCCGATCTTATGTACACCGAATTTATCTCTTCCGACGGACTCATCCGTGAAGGTACGAAGAGCCTTAAAAAACTAGAGATCTATGATTTCGAAAGGCCCATCGGCATCCAGCTCTACGGCCATCTCATTGACGCCATGACAGAAGCTGCGCTTATGGCAGAAGAATCAAAGCCTGAACTTATTGACATCAATTTTGGCTGTCCTGTAAAGAAGATAGCCAACAGGGGAGCAGGTGCGGGTATGCTCAGGGATATCCCCATGATGATCAGAATGACCGAAGCAATCGTAAAGGCTGTAAAGCTGCCGGTAACTGTTAAAACCAGGCTGGGATGGGACGAGAATAGCAAAAATATCGTAGAGATTGCAGAAAGGCTGCAGGATACGGGCATAAGCGCCCTGACCATTCATGGCAGGACAAGGGCACAACTCTACAGGGGGTCCGCCGACTGGACGCTTATAGGGGAGGTCAAAAACAATCAGAGGATGAAGATCCCCATTATTGGTAACGGAGATATTGACGGCCCTTTAAGGGCTAAGGAAATGTTTACGAAATACGGTGTCGACGGGATAATGATAGGGCGGGCCACCGTCGGCCGGCCCTGGATTTTCCGCAGCATCAGGCACTACATCAGTACCGGTGAGCTTCTTCCCGAACCTGCAGTTGCCGAAAAGGCCGACCTTGCCCTGCTCCACCTCGACAAATCGCTTGAGTACAAGGAGGGAAAGAGAGCTATCTATGAGATGCGAAGACACCTGTCAAACTATTTCAAGGGATTGCCCGATTTCAGGGAGACCAGGCTCAAACTCCTGACAACGCTTGAAGTGGATGAGATACGTCTGATTATCGATGAAATAAAGAAAAGATGGGGCGATTACCGGAGTGAGGACAGGACATCGGTGTATGGCGTCTGATCCGGTTCCTGTTTTTCCTCAACCCTGCCGAGCAGGACCAGAAAGCTTTTCCAATTAAATATCCGTTTGAGAATCAAAATGAACAGTATGCCTGTTATTAAAAGGGCTGCCAGTTCAGTCCATGGATAAACATTCTGCTGCTCATATACGGCCGCTGTTTGCAAAGCCGACGAGTCGTGCGTGACCATAATGCACAGGAAAATATTGTTGGCGGAATGGGCCCCAACTGCTGCTTCGATACCGTCGTCAACAACCGTTATAATTCCGAAAATCATTCCGAAAAGTACATATTGGGGCATCATGGTCATAAAACCAAATTCTTCAACCTCAGGATTGAACGAGTGCATAAGTCCGAATAAGAGTGAAGTCATAAGCAGGGGGATCCATCTGTTCCTGGCAAGAACAGTAAAACCCTGCATCAGGTAACCCCTGAAAAGAGTTTCTTCAAATGCCGCCTGGAACGGGATCAGAATGATTGAAACGATGACAAGGGTAACCAGCGTTGCCGAAGTATTGTTCAGGGTAAAATTTAAAGGATCGGCTTTCAGGTAAATGAAAAAATAGAGAGCTGACAATATCAGCCATACCAGTCCTGAGATAAAGATCCTGTTCCATCTTATTGTACCGGTCCCGTTGATGGTCATCTTAAAGGTTCTATGATTCAATGGCTTAACTATAAAGATAAATGCGAGCAGCCCTGCGAAAAAGGGAAAGAGCATCATTGACAGCGAGAGATTCGGATCAAGTCCAAGGATGCTAAGGTCGTTTGGATTATCAGCTATTCCCTGAATAACCGCCGGGTCTGATGCTGCCGTTATCCCATAGGCCAGAAGCAGCGGGATTGCACCGATCGTATTTGATGCAACAAGAACCGCTGCCAGCATAACAATGTATCTCCAGACGGCATTTTTGCCTGCAAATGATGATTCGAGATGATTCATTTTGGTAAATTTCAGAATTCGGTTACAGCTCTTTTAGGGTAGTCGATCGAGTAATGAAGCCCGATGCTTTCCTTCCTGACTGTGGCCATCTTAATTATGAGATAACCGGTGTTTATAAGGTTGCGGAGTTCACATATCTTTTTAGAAACAAGCGATCTTTTATAAAGGCTTTCAGTTTCGTTATAGAGTATTTCAAGCCTTGTCAGGGCCCGCTGCAGACGGAGATCCGAACGGACGATGCCGACATAGGAGCTCATTATCATCTGCACCTCCTTGAGGCTCTGTGTTATAAGCACCATTTCCTCGAGATGTGTCGTGCCCTTGTAATCCCAGTCAGGGATCTTTTCCTCGTACCCGAGATCGCCGATCCGTAAACCCGAGTGCATTACCGCCCTGTGAGCGTAAACGGCGGCTTCGATAAGCGAGTTTGAAGCAAGCCTGTTGGCTCCATGCAATCCGGTCGACGAAGCTTCACCAAGAGCATACAGCCTGTCGATCGAACTTTGCCCGTCGGTGTCGACCTTGATTCCCCCGCATGAATAATGGGCAGCGGGAACCACCGGGATCATGTCCTTTGTTATGTCGATCCCACGCTGGAGGCAATGCTCATAAACGTTTGGAAAATGATCTATCAGCCCTTCGGATTCAAGGTGGGTGCAGTCGAGCCATACGTGGTCATCACCCCACATCTTCATCTCGTTGTCGATAGCTCTGGCAACAATATCCCTCGGGGCCAGCGATTCGCGGTTGTCGTACCGCTTCATGAACTTTTCTCCGGCGAGGTTTTTCAGTACCGCTCCGTATCCCCGCAGGGCCTCGGTGATAAGAAAATTAGGTCTGATTTCCGGATCATAAAGGGCAGTCGGATGGAACTGGATGAACTCCATGTTCTCGATAGTGCCCTTTGCCCTGTAAACCATCGCCACACCGTCGCCGGTAGCTATGCCTGGATTGGTTGTGGTAAGATAAACATTCCCCAGACCCCCGGTAGCGACAACTGTCACCTTCGACAGGAAAGTGATCACTTTCTGATTTACCAGGTCGGCCACGTAAGCGCCATAGCAGGCCAGACCGGGGTAATTCCTTTTAACCTCGATGCCCAGGTGATGCTGGGTCAGCAGTTCGATCGCAAAATGCTGCTCAAATATCTCAATATTGGGGGTGCTTTTCACCTTCTCAATCAAAGTGAGCTGGATGGCCTCCCCCGTCCTGTCCTTAGCGTGAAGTATCCTCTTCTCGGTGTGACCGCCTTCCCTTGCCAGGTCGTAGGTGGCATCCTCCTTCTTGTCGAAAGGAACGCCGAGGTCGATAAGGTCCTTGATCCTGGCCGGCGCTTCATGGACAACGAGGCGCACAACTTCCTCATTGCAAAAACCGTCGCCGGCAACAAGAGTGTCTTTTATATGTTTTTCAAAATTATCGGGTTCGCTGAACACTGCGGCAATGCCTCCCTGTGCATACCGGGTGTTCGAATCGTCAAGTGTCGATTTTGTTATGACAGAGACCTTCCCGAATGCCGCTGCCTTCAGAGCAAACATCAGTCCGCCGATGCCTGATCCGATAACAAGAAAATCGGTATCTTTTCTCATTAAATTCTCCGTTGATTAGAGCCATTAAAGATACAAATAGATTTGAGGAAATGAAGGGAACGAAGGAAGGAGAAGGGGAGAAAGGGTGCTTCTTCCTCCCTGTGCCCTGAGCCTCTTTGTAAAACAAAACAATTTCCCTTACATTTGCTCTCCGCGAAACAAACTAAAATTGGCTATGGCTCAGGATGATGTTTTTAAAAAGCTGGTTGCTCATTGCAAGGAATATGGTTATGTCTTTCCGTCAAGCGAGATATATGACGGATTAAGCGCCGTATATGATTATGGTCAGTACGGGGTGGAACTCAAGAACAACATTAAAAAGTACTGGTGGGACAGTATGGTCCTTCTTAATGATAATATCGTTGGGCTCGACTCAGCAATATTCATGCACCCGACAATCTGGAAGGCATCGGGACATGTCGATGCGTTCAATGATCCCCTTATTGACAACAAGGATTCAAAAAAAAGATACAGGGCTGATGTCCTTATCGAGGAACACATTGCAAAGATCGAGGATAAAATAACAAAGGAGGTTGACAAGGCAGGAGAGAGATTTGGCGCTGCCTTTGACGAGAAAAAATTCAGGGAGACAAATCCCAGGGTTATGGCTAACCAGGCAAAGCTGGATGAGTTGAATGCCCGGTTTTCGAAAGCAATGAACGAGACGAACCTTACCGAACTGAGGCAAATCATAATCGACAATGAAATTGTATGCCCCATTTCAGGAAGCCGCAACTGGACTGAAGTGAGACAATTCAACCTTATGTTCTCGACCGAGATGGGCTCGACCCTGGAAGGCTCGAGCAAAATCTACCTTCGTCCCGAAACTGCGCAGGGAATATTCGTCAACTTCCTTAATGTACAGAAGACAGGTAGAATGAAAGTCCCGTTCGGGATTGCACAGATAGGGAAAGCTTTCAGGAATGAGATAGTGGCCAGGCAGTTCATTTTCAGGATGAGGGAATTTGAGCAGATGGAAATGCAGTTCTTTGTCCAGCCGGGTTCGGAGCTTGACTGGTTCAGGCATTGGAAGGAAGTAAGAATGAAGTGGCATAAAGCCCTTGGTTTCGGCGATGAGAACTACCGGTTCCACGATCATACCAAGCTTGCCCATTATGCCAATGCAGCTACTGATATTGAATTCAGGTTCCCGTTTGGATTTAAGGAAGTGGAGGGCATCCATTCAAGGACTGATTATGATCTGAAGCAGCATCAGCAATACAGCGGGAAAAAGATGCAATATTTCGATCCCGAGAAAGGCGAATCATACATCCCGTTCGTAATTGAGACATCAATAGGTGTCGACAGGATGTTCCTTCAGGTGATTTCAGCGGCCTATGCCGAAGAAGAGATCAAAAAGGAGGATGGCAGCCTCGATTCAAGGGTCGTTCTACGGTTACCCTCATACCTTGCACCTGTCAAGCTTGCAGTAATGCCTCTCGTCAAAAAGGACGGCCTTCCCGATATCGCGGAAAAAATCGTTCATGACCTGAAGTTTGTATTCAACTGCCAGTACGACGACAAGGATTCCATCGGAAGGCGGTACCGCCGGCAGGATGCGATCGGCACTCCATACTGCATTACAATTGATCATCAGACGCCTGAAGATCAAACTGTTACTATCAGATACCGCGATTCAATGCTTCAGGAACGCGTGAGCATTTCAGGACTTAAGGAAACAATAGCAGAAAAAGTAAATATCGGTACACTCCTGAAAAAGCTATAGGATGAAAAAGGTACTCATAATCACCTACTACTGGCCCCCTGGTTCGGGTGCGGGAGTTCAGAGATGGCTGAAATTTTCAAAGTACCTTCCCCAAACCGGCTGGGAACCGGTCATTCTCACAGTTGATCCGGAATTTGCAACCTATCCTGCTATTGATAATTCGCTTGAAAACGAAATCCCGGCCGGCTTAAAAGTTTTTAAAACCAGAGCAACAGACTATTTCAGGTTTTACAGCAGGGATAAATCAAGGATCCCCACGGCGGGATTTGCCGTTGATGAAAAGAAAGGTCTCTCCGGCTGGCTGACAAAATTTATCAGAGGCAACTTTTTCATTCCCGATCCCAGGAAAGGATGGAACAGGCATGCTTTCAGAAAAGCCTGCGAGATTATCGATGCTGAAAACATTGTCAATATAGTAACTACCAGCCCGCCGCATTCAACACAGCTTATCGGTCTGAAACTGAAGAAGAAATATCCCGGTTTAAAATGGACAGCCGACCTGCGTGATCCCTGGACTGATATTTATTATTACAACCATTTCCATCCGACCTTGCTCTCAAGACGGATCGATATTAAGTATGAAAAAGCGGTGCTGGAATCTGCCGACCGGATCATAACTGTAGGTAATTCATTGAGGAAATTGTTTATATCAAAGTTCAACAGGAATCCCGAAAGTGTCGATGTCATTACCAACGGATATGACCCTGAAGATTTCTCGGGACTGGCTTCCTCCACTCCTGAAATATTTACAATCTCATATATCGGTACTCTTTCCGATTCATATCCTGTTGAAGGATTCCTGAATGCGCTCGGTATTTTGAAGGAAAAGGGAACAGATTTCAGGCTGAAATTTACCGGGATGGTCTCACCGGTACAGAGGGGGAAAATCTTAAAGGCGGCGGGTGGTTCGAATGCAGAGTTCATCCCGTATGCAGGTCACAATTCAGCATTGAAACACCTTATGGATTCTTCGGTATTGCTGCTCATTATACCTGATCATCAGAGCAGCAGAAGCATTATCACGGGAAAGCTGTTTGAGTACCTGGCTTCCGGGAAGCCTGTAATATGCATAGGGCCGGTTGACGGGGATGCTGCAGGGATAATAGATGAATGCGGGCACGGCAAGACATTTGAATATTCCGATTCAGATGGAATTGCTGAATACCTTGCAAACCTGGTTTCCAGGCCGGAAATAATCGAAAAACCATCACCCGAAATTTACAGCAGGAAAAACCTTATTAAGAAGGTGGCAGCAATATTGGAGCAGCCTTTATAAATCCAATAACTACAGTACACGGCGAAATCACAGATTGATTTTATAACTGAATTAACAGTGTTACTTCTTCTAAACTCTGTGATCCCGCCTAAGCGGGACTGTGGATAAAACACTTTCTGTCCTGCAAATTATTTATAATTTTATTGTTAGTATATTCACATCATTATTACTGATCCGCAGCGGAATATGAAGATCGGAGTTGTTGTCGACAATGAACTTAACAACGATAAACGGGTCCTCAGGGAAACAGAGATCCTGAAGGAAGGCGGCCATGAGATCAAAGTACTCTGCTTTGGATTCGGCAAAATGGCATATAAAGATATAGGTGGAGTTAATATAACGAGGATCAGGATAAACAAAAAAATAAAGGATGCACTATTCTTCTTCCTGAACCTCATACCTTTATACGAGTTTCTCTGGTCATCGGCAATAAAAAAGTTCATCCTTAAAAATAGTATTGAAGCTTTACATGTGCACGATCTTTACATGTCGAAAGCAGCCGCGTCGGGAATACGAAAATCAGGAAGGCAGATTCCGGTGATACTCGACCTTCATGAGAATTATCCCTATGCTGTTACAACCTATAACTGGACAAAAGGCACTTTAAGAAGCCTGATATCACAGCCGCTTAAATGGCAGCTAAAGGAGAAGGAGTATCTTGGATATGCTGACAGAATAATTGTTCTGAGTGAAGAATTCAGGGATACTCTGATCGAGCGTTATCCCGGAATCCCTGCAACAAGATTTTTACCCCTTCCAAATGTTCCCGACCTTGCGCAAATGGGCAGCAGGGAGCCTGTGACCCTTAAAGTCAATATAAGGAAAGATACAATTACACTGTTGTATTATGGAGTTGTTGCTGAAAGAAGGGGAATATTTGATGCACTTGATACCCTTATTGAACTTGCGGATGAGGATCATCCTTCCGTATTTCTCGTTATTGGCCCCATCGACAGGAAAGACAGGAGCAGGTTCTTTCACATGATAAACATGAAAGAGCTCAGAGATAAGGTTTTTTATATCCCCTGGATCGATAATTCGGAATTGCATGCTTATCTTGAGATTGCCGACATCTGCCTTGCTCCTTTCCACAGGAATCCCCAGCATGAATCAGGTGTGGCAAACAAAATTTATGATTACATGCTTGGCAGGAAACCAGTCATTGCATCGGACTGCAAGCCTCAAAAGAACCTTATTGAGAAATACAACTGCGGAATTATCTATACCAACAGTATAGAATTGAAAGCAGCAATAAAAAAACTCTCTTCCGATCGCGCCCTCAGGCTCGAAATGGGGAAGAATGGATTCAACGCAATCGTGAATGAACATAATATGGGATTGAACAAAGAGAGACTGTTATCTTTGTACAGCCAGCTGCCAAATGCTCAGCAATCAGGCTTATCTTAAAACAATCAGTTAAATTTGAAAAACGGAACGGAGCAATAAATGGAGTTTTCTCATTTTATAATCACGCAGTTCAATCTCAGGAATTTCCCGCTTTCAAATAACAAGGAGTACGAACGCTGGCTTATCTGGACAAGAAACAGGATTTCGTTGTTCGAGGAGTACTGCTTACCCTCGGTTTTAAATCAAAGCAATATGAGATTTACCTGGCTCCTTTATTTCGACTCTGATACGCCCGGTGAATTCAATGAATTTATAAAGAAGTTAACATCCCATCGCTTTATAAACATCTGTTACTGCAAAGGCGCCGGGGATTTCAACACGAACTATTTCCGGGAAGTTATGGAGAGGACAGGAGAAGAGACTGAATGGATAATTACAACGAGGATTGACAACGATGATTGTTTGCATAAAGATGCTGTCAGGTGCATCCAGGAGAATTTTACTCCAAGGCACAAATTCCTGATATCACTCGCATCGGGATATATACTTAACACCATCGATAGAACGCTTTCGCATTATTTCTATCCCATGTCGCCGTTTATAAGTCTCATAGAATCCCGGGGAGCCGGGGCTTCGGGAGTGTTCGAAAGAATCCATACAAGATGGGACACTCTCCGCCTGTATGTAATCAGGGAGATCTGGCTCGACTGGTTCAACAAAAAGGCCAGGAAATCGAGGTTTATTCTTAAAAAGCCAATGTGGGTGCAAACCGTTCATGGTGAAAATGTGAGCAACAGTTTTTACAGGGGATTCCCTGTTCTGAAAAAAAGAGACCTGAGTGACTACTCAATCCGTTTTCCAACCAATCCGCTGCCGGTTAAAATTATAGGCAGGTATTGCAGCTACGTTACCTGGAAAAGATATCTTAAAAGCTTGATAGTCAAAATAGTCCTTAACAAATAGAAAAATGAAGGAGGGAAAATATTTAAGGGAAAATTATCCGAAAATATATTTTTCGCTTGTTTCGCTGATAAATGCTTCAAAAAAGATCGCGCAGCCTTATTCGATCTACATCACCGACAGCCTTGGGGGCAGTTTTAAGGATTATTTCATCACTTCGGACATGACTGCCAGGATTTCTGCCCTTAAGAAAAACCTTGACAAGGAATCTTCTGATACAATAGATGTAATTATCCAGAGACTATTGAACTACCCTGACGAAAGGTACAAACACCGGTTCCCGAAACGAAGGGAGGTCGTAGGGGGATTGCTGCCTGCTGAAACGGAGCAATCGAGGACAGCTATTAAGAAGAAAATGAAGATCAGTAAAAGAAATCTGAAGTTCCCCTCAAAACATTTTGAAGAATCAGTTTTCTATTTTTATCACGGATTGCTTTTGCTTCCACCTGAAATCAGAAAATATGTGACTGACCAGGATTTTATTGATGCGGGTGCATTTATCGGTGATTCAGCAATTGCCCTGGCGGAATATCAGTACCGGAAAATCTATTCAATAGAGATGTCACTTAAATCCGTTGAGAGATATAGGGTCAACCTGGCAAACAATGGCATAAACAATGATAAATATGAAATAATAAACAATGGAATAGCATCAAATGATAATGAACCGCCGGTAAAACTTCACGACACAGGTTCATCCGGACTATCTTTCCTGAGGAGATCAGGCAAATATGATGAAATTTCGGTTGAGAAAAAATCCCTTGATTTCCTGGTTGACAAATACAGGATTTCACCCCGTTTCATAAAGGTCGATATCGAAGGTAACGGGCTTGAATTTGTGGAAGGTGCGCGGAAAACCCTGATCAGGTACAGGCCTGTGTTGTCGATAGCGGTTTACCATAATCCCCGTGAATTTTTCGAGATTAAGCCGATACTTGAGGATCTCCTCCCGGATTATAAATTCATGGTCAGGAAACTGGCAACGGGGATAAAAAATAACCTTTGTCATTCGGAAGTAGTATTACTTGGCTATCCTGAAGAAATTGTAAAGTAGCTTATGTTAGAATCAATAAAAAAAGGCTCAAGGGATTCCGTTGTTTATGGTCTCGGGAATGTCGCCGTAAAGGTCATCGGATTCCTGCTGATCCCTTTGTATACTGATCCGAAGTACTTTTCAGTTGATGATTTCGGGGTCATTGCTCTTCTCGATATCTCCGGGATGATCCTTATCTCCCTTATGGCATCGGGGCTTCCGCAGAGCATGATGCGGTGGTACTGGGACAAGGATTATTCCGGTAACCAGAAAGGGATCTTCTTCATGTCGCTCGTATTTCAGATACTGATAGGCCTGTCGTTCTGCCTGGTTTTTATCCCTTTGTCCGACCAGCTATCCACAGTAATCCTGAGGACGGATGACTGGAGCCGGGCTATTAAACTGGTGATATTGTCATCGGCGTTGCAGGCAATCAATAACCTTGTAAACACCCTGATGCGGGTCCAGTCGAAATCAATGCTTTTCACGGTTGTCAATACATTGAAGCTTGTGGCTGTCCTGTTCCTGACAATTTATTTCATTGTTTTTAAACATATGGGGATAGAGGGAATATACCTGGCCCAGGTTACCGGAAACCTTCTTTTCATTCTCATTCTTTCAGGCTATACGCTGAAGAACTGCACTCCCTTTTTTAAAATGACTCTGTTCAGGTCGATGAGCAGTTACGGCTTCCCGTTGCTGCTTGCGAATTTTGCTGCCGCATCGCTTACCGCTATCGACAGGTATTCGCTCAATTCGCTGGCACTGATGAAATATGTTGCAATATATACAATGGCATATAAGCTCTCTTCTGTATTGAAGCTTGTAATTGTCGACTCCGTGAAAATGGCAATAACACCTATGGTCCTGCAAAAAATAGATACACCCGATAACCAGAGATTTTACTCCAAAACGCTGTTATACTCTTCTTTCGTACTTATGCTTGGGATTATTACTATCTCCCTTTTTTCCTATGAAGTCATAAAAGTCATCTCGAAATCGACTGAATTCTGGGGTGCTTTTGTAGTGGTACCGGTCCTTTCATTGTCGGTGTTCTTTACGAATATGCGGGAGACCTCAAGCTACGGATTACTGATTAATAAAAAGACAGGGATTGTCGGGATGAATGTTGTAATCTCAAGTGTACTGAATATTGTGCTCAACATTCTGCTGATCCCGCTCTGGAATATGATCGGGGCGGCTATTGCAACGCTCGTTACACAATTGACCTACTGGGGACTGAACTATTATTTCTCGCAAAAAGAGTATTTCATTCCCTACGAAAAAAGGAAGATAATAATTATGTTCCTGACCGGTGCGATACTTTCCTTCACCGGCCTGTTCATAAATGAGATGAACATAGTTCCGCGGCTGATAATAAAGTTCATTTGTGTATTAAGCTTCCCTTTCCTTTTATATTTGTTTAATTTCTATGAAGCCGTTGAGCTGCAGACGATAAAAAAATTTATTATCAGATGGTCCAGCCTCAGGAATTTCAGGACGAATCTTAAATCGATCCATTCCCGCGAAAAAAATTAAGGGGCTATAATTACCTGCAATTAGAATAATTTCACGTAAATAGATACTTTTGCCTTTCATCGTATTCCAAAAAGTCAGGTTTATGGATATCAAAAAGAAGTTCAGGCCGGCATTACCGCATATCATTGCGATTGTGGCATTCATAGCCATCTCATTTGCATATTTTTATCCCGTCCTTGAAGGGAAGGTTCTGAAAGCGAATGATTCAACAGTATCAACTATCAATTCGAAAGAAATAAGGGATTACCGTGATAAATTCCACGAGGAACCTTTATGGACAAATTCAATTTTCAGCGGGATGCCGGCATATTTGATTTCGGTAAAATTTCCGGGAAATCTTCTGAAGCATGCAGATACCGTTTTAAGGGTCTTCAAAATGCCGGTTTCAGTCCTTTTCCTTTCAATGGCCGGTTTCTATCTTTTGCTTTTAATGCTCGGAGTCAATCCCTGGCTTTCGATTGCCGGAGCAATTGGTTATGGATTATCATCCTTCTTCTTCCAGATCCTCGCGGCCGGGCATAACACTCAGGCGATCGCGCTTGCCTATATGGCTCCGGTGATCGGGGGGATCTGGTATGCTTACAGGAAGGATGCGCTCAGAGGAGCGCTCTTCACTGCCTTTATCCTGTCGCTCGAGATCCTTGCAAATCATCCGCAGATAACCTATTACGCAATGCTTTGCCTTCTCGTTTTTATTATTACCGAATTTGTATATTCAGTCAGGGAGAAGAGTGTTCCGAAATTTCTGAAGACATCAGTCCTGATGATAGTTCCCGTGGTGATTGCGGTTGGAGTCAATTTCGGCAATCTTTACACTATAAACGAATATGGGAAATACTCTATAAGAGGTAAGTCAGACCTTACCCTTGATAATAAGAATGTTTCGAAGGGGCTTGACAGGGATTATATAACAGACTGGAGTTATGGTGTTGATGAAACCATGAACCTTCTCATTCCCAACTACAAGGGCGGCTCGAGCAGGCCATTCGACAGGAATTCGGAAACCGTCAGGGCTTTAAGGCAAAACAATGCCGGACAGCTGGCAAACCAATTAGTGAAATACTGGGGACCCCAATCAGTTACTGATGGTCCTCATTATGTTGGTGCGATAATTATCTTACTTTTCATCCTTGGTCTTATCGTCGTGAAAGGGAGGGAAAAGTGGTGGCTGCTGATTGCAGCACTTCTGTCAATTCTGCTTGCCTGGGGTAAGAATTTCATGCCATTAACCAACCTTTTCATCGATTATTTTCCCGGGTACAACAAGTTCAGGGCTGTGACAATGACGCTTGTAATTTCACAATTCTGCATACCGCTTCTTGGAATTCTGGCTCTCAGGGAGCTTTATTTCGGCACATTGGCAAAAAGGGATGTATTGAAAGGAATCAAAATAGCTGCCGGTATAACGGGAGGAGTACTGCTGCTGGTTTTATTGATACCCGGGATTGCCGGCTCATTCATAAGTCCTCTGGAAACTCAGGCGCAATTGCCCGACTGGCTGACAGCAGCACTGGCTGATGACAGAAGAAATCTTTTACGGGTGGATACATTCAGGTCACTGATATTCGTCCTCCTGGGAGCCGCTGCGATCCTGGGATTCACATCCGGTAAACTGAAAAAGGAATATTCGATTGCGATACTTGGATTGCTGATTTTTATCGACCTGTGGAGTGTTGACAGAAGGTATCTGAATGCTGACCGGTTTGAAAGGCCGGCTGCCGTTCAGAAATTGTTTACACCAACCCCGGCCGATGAATTTATCCTGAAGGATCCGTCATATCACAGAGTGTTGAATCTTACAGCTTCCACTTTCAATGACAACACACCGACTTCGTATTTCCATAAATCGATAGGCGGTTATCACGGAGCAAAGCTGAAAAGGTATAAGGAACTGATCGATTCATCAATATTCAGGGAACTTAATCTTTTCAGCGCTTCGGCTGACAAAGCGAAAACAATTGATGAACTTCTCCCTGTCTTCAGCGAAACTAACGCTCTCAACATGCTGAACACAAAATACCTGATCTATAACCCGGAGGCACCTCCATTGGTCAACCGGTTTGCCATGGGAAATGCCTGGTTCGTCGAAAAACCACTGTTCGTTGAGAACGCCAACAATGAACTGTCCGCAGTCAATTCGCTGGATCTGTCAGGAGAGGCAGCTATTGACGTTCGGTTCAGGGATCAGGTTAAGGCTCCGGCCTACACTGCAGGTACGAATGATAGCATCTGGCTTGTTTCATATCAGCCAAATGAACTGGTTTATAAATATTCAGCAGAAGGCGAAAAGCTTGCGGTTTTTTCAGAGATCTATTATCCGGCCGGCTGGAAATGCTACATCGATGGCAGGGAGAGTGAATATTTCAGGGCAAACTATGTCCTTCGCAGTATGGTTGTTCCGGGTGGTGAACATGAGATAAAATTTGTTTTCAAGCCTTCCTCCTATTATACCGGCAACAAGGTTTCCCTGGCAAGTTCAATCTTACTAATGTTGCTCATTGCCGGGTATATTGCCTCAGGCATCATCAAAAAGTCAAAGGCTGGAAAGAATGGTAATTCATAATAAGTGTCCCCTGTGTTCCTCCGGCAAGGCAGCTTTTCATCTCAGGTGTACTGATAATCTTGTAAGCAGGGAGGAATTTGAACTTTACCGGTGCCCGGAATGTGGATTTGTTTTCACTCAGGGCTATCCTGATGGGGAGGAAATAGGACCCTATTATGAATCGGATGAATATATCCCGCATGATGACAGCGCAAAAGGATTTCTGAACCGTCTCTACCTTACTGCTAGGAATATTATGCTGAAGAAGAAAAAGAGGATTGTGGAATCGTATGCAGGCAACAAAAAGGGTAAAATACTTGATATCGGATGCGGCACCGGATATTTTGCCGGAACCATGAATAAATCGGGGTGGGATGCTGCCAGGATTGAGCCTAACAGTAAAGCCCGCGAATTTGCAGTT
>Ga0105101_10000519_pt1 | contig 16089 bp, 14 predicted proteins | sample PPLLak21cMay2015_2_FD_87037 | JGI IMG/M metagenome (GOLD analysis project Ga0105101, IMG submission 87037) | Freshwater sediment microbial communities from Prairie Pothole Lake near Jamestown, North Dakota, USA - PPLs Lake P8 Core (1) Depth... | ecosystem: Environmental > Aquatic > Freshwater >... | reverse complement strand
CCGGTAACGCGTGCTGCTCGGCCGCGCGCACGCGCGCCACCTCGTCGACATAGGTACGCGCGTAGGCCGCGTTCTGGTAGCCGATCAGTTCGGGAACGCGGACTTCCAGCAGGCGGCGCAGCTCGCCGCGCGCGCCGCTGGCATCGATCAGTGCCAGCGCCAGGTCATTGAGCGGCGATGCCGTCGTGACCGCGCCGGGCCGTGGGCGTTTGACGTCCGCCAGCGCACCGCGGTCGACCACAAACAGCCGGCCGGCGCGGAACGCCTGCGTGTTCATTTCGATTTCAACACCATTCAGGCGGATCGCCTGTTCGATGGCCGTGGCACTCACCGGGATGGCGCCCGCCTGATAGGCCACACCCAGCAACAGGATGTTGGCTGCCATGTGATTGTCAAACAGCGCTTCGGCCAGCCCCACGGCATCGGCAAAGACATTTTCAGGCTGGCGCGTGACAGCGTTGATCGCCGCGACCAGCCCGTCCCCATCGGGAAAATGCACGTCCGTCGACGCCACCATCTGCCCGGTTGGAACCTGGCTTGTGGACACCACCGCGATCGTCCTGTCGGGATGCGCGCACTTCAGGTTGTCCGGCTGCGTGGCCGTCAGGATATCGAAGCCCAGATAACAATCCGCCCCGCCCGCCGTGACCGTGTTCGAACCGTATTGCGGGGCGTTCGCGATTTTGAGATGCGAGATCACCGGACCGCCTTTCTGGCTCAGGCCGGTCTGATCGAGTCCGCTCACGTGTTTACCGTCCAGCAGCGCCGCCGTTCCCAGAATCTGGTTTGCGGTCACCACGCCCGTGCCGCCGATACCCGTCATGTACAGGTTGCAGTCCGGACCGACCCGCAGCACCGGCTCGGGCAAGTTGCGGTCTACGCGGTACGGCTTCCTGGCGTTCTTCTGCGCTGTGCCGATCGGGACCACGCTCAGAAACGCCGGGCAATCCCCGAGCAGACAGGAATAGTCCTTGTTACAGGATCCCTGGTGGATCTGGGTCTTGCGACCATACTCGGTCTCGACCGGATGCACGCTCAAGCAGTTGGATTTCACCCCGCAGTCGCCGCAACCCTCGCAGACCGCCTCGTTAATGATCAGGCGCTGGGCCGGATCCGGCAGCCGGCCGCGCCGGCGCAGCCGGCGCGCCTCGGCGGCGCAGCGTTGGTCGTAGATGAGCACCGTGACACCGGGGACCGTGCGCAACATCTGCTGCACCTCCTCGAGGCGGTCGCGATGCCAGATCGTGACGCCACGCGCCAGGCCTGCGCCGGACGCGTAGTGGTCCGGTGCATCGGTTACCACGACAATCTGCCGGACGCCTTCCGCCGCGAGCCCGTGCGTCAACGCGGCGACCGGCATGGCGCCGGCGGCATCCTGCCCGCCGGTCATGGCCACGACGGCATTGTAGAGAATCTTGTAGGTGATGGTCGTGCCGGCGGCCACCGCCTGCCGGATCGCCAGCCATCCCGAGTGAAACAGCGTGCCGTCGCCCAGATTCTGGAAGATGTGCGCGGTCTTCGAGAACGGCGCGATGCCGACCCACTGTACACCCTCGCCGCCCATTTGCGTGATGTCCAAGGTGTTGCGATCGTACAGATGCAGCATGCTGTGACAACCGGTGCCGCCGCCGCTCAAGGATTCTTCCGGAACCAGAGTCGAACGGTTGAGCGGACAGCCGGAACAGAAATACGGCGGACGGGCGAGCGTCGGCGGCGGCGAGCGTTTGCGGATCGCGTCGAGCAAGGCCAGCCGTTCGGGGATCAATGCGGATTCCACACGCCGCCGCCCCTGATTCACAAGCCGCGTCGCGAGCAGCCGGGCGATCGTGTCCGCATCGAGCTCGCCGTTTGCCGCGACCAGCTCGCGTCCCTGCTCATCGTGTTTGCCAACGATGCGCGGCCGCTCACGCTGGTTATAGAGAACATCGCGGATGAACAGCTCGATGAAAGCGCGCTTCTCCTCGATGACGAACAGCTCTTCGAGTCCCAGGGCAAACTCCTGCACGATGGCGGGCTCCATCGGGAACAGCATCCCGATCTTGAGCAGCCGGATGCCGTGGCGGCCGAGCGCGGCATCGTCGAGTCCCAGCGTGGCCAGCGCTTCGCGCAGATCGAAGTAGGTCTTGCCGGCCGCCGCAATGCCGAGCCAGGCGCCGGCCGTGGGAACGGTAATGCGATTGAGCCGGTTCGCGCGCGCAAAGGCCCTGGCCGCTTCGAGACGGCCGTTGTAAACCTCGCGCTCCGCGTCGAGCGAGTGTGGCGGCATGAGCATGGCATGCTGCCTGGCCTGCCACGGCTCACCCCGGTGCTCGAACAACGGATCGACGCTCTCGGCGCGCGCCGCGCCCACCGCAACCGTGCCGAATGCATTGGCAACCTCGGTGCTGATCTTGAAACCGACCCACAGGCCCGAGTAGCGCGAGAGCGCGAAGCCGAGCCGGCCGAGGTCGAGAATCTCCTGCACGTTCCCGGGGTAGAGCACCGGCATCAAGGCATCGTAAAACGCCGCCTCCGACTGCGATGGGATGGTCGAAGACTTGGCGCAGGCATCGTCGCCCGCGACGGCCAGAACCCCGCCGTAGCGGCCAACGCCGGCAAAATTTGCGTGCTTGAAGACGTCGCCGCAGCGATCCACGCCCGGTGCCTTTCCGTACCACAGGCCGAGCACACCGTCGTATTTCGGCAGCGGATAGAGGTTGGCGAGCTGACTGCCGAAGACCGCCGTGGCGCCCAGATCTTCGTTCACGCCGGAGATAAACGTGACGTCGTGTTCGTCCAGCAGCCTGGAATTCGCCGCCAGCGCCATGTCGAACCCGCCGAGCGGCGAGCCGCGATAACCCGAAATGAGCGTGGCGGTATTCAGACCACGGCGCCTGTCGGCGCGGTGCTGATCGAGCGGCAGCCGCACCAGCGCCTGGACACCGGACAGGATGATGATGCCCTCCTCCCGCCGGTATTTGTCCTCGAGAGAAAACTCGCTTTCCTTTAATACCATGCCGGCGAAACCCTTGTCTTAGGCCGTCGTGGCCATTGCCACGGCCTCGATCTCCAGCAGCAATTCCGGCCGGCAGATCTCGGCTTCGAGGTAGAGGCATTGTGCGTGTTGCGCGAGCAGCGCGTCGAGGCGGGCACGGATGAGCGGAAAATCCCGCGGGCGGCGGATGTACACCTTGAGGTGGGTGAGGCTTGCGAATCCATTGAAGCGCACCCTTTCCTCCACGGCGGCCGAATCGACCAGCGCCTTGATGTTGGTGAGGGTTTCCTCGAGTTGCGCCGCGGGATCGTCCGGGTGCTGCGACTCATGGCCAATGATGCTGGCGGTACCGGAGATATACAGGCAGTCGCGATCCGCGCCGCGCACCAGGGTGGCGCGCGCGAACGACGGGCTTTTCGGTCCGTATTGCGGCGGGTAACAGTAGGCGCTCATCTGACGCGGGTTTTCGCGGTGCTGTCCCGGCGCGCGCCCGGCGAGGAAGTAGATGACAATGCCGCCGTGACGGCTGCCCACGGCGCTCGCCGCCGGCAACCAGCGATTGAGCTTGCCGTAATGTGCCTCCAGCGCCTGATAACGGCCGCGAGAAAATACCATGTAGCGGTCAACACCGCCCTCGCGTTCGCCAATGCCCGGAAAGTAATTCCACATCCGCAGCAGATGCGGATAGCCTTCACTGTCGATCAGCGTCAGCAGACGCGCGTACGCTTCCTGGATGCGCGCCTCGAAGGTGGCAAAATCGGCCGGTGAATCGGCCGCGAAACAGCCGAACAGCTGGTCGCGGTTGCGTGCAAACGTGAGCGGTCCGGTACGCCCCGCCACCACCGGCTGTTCACTCGTCCACAGTTCGATATGCGCCGCGCCGTCGAGCAACGGCATGCCGATCCAGGCCGCAGGCGCCAGCGTCGAATCCGGAAGCGCCGGACTGGTACCGAAATGAATCTCGCCCAGTACCGCCTGCGCCGACGCCGGCATCTGCTGCACATAGTCCAGCCTGACCGGGTAGCTGGCCACACCACGAATGTCCGGACGCTTCGGGCTCATGCAGCCCCCGCGAGTGGTGGGTGGTAGATCATCTGCACGGTATTACCGTCGGGATCGGAGCAGTAGAAACTGCGCGCGCCATCGCGGTGCGTGCGCGGTTCCTTGAGAATGCTGACACCATGCTCCTTGAGAAAAACATGCCACGCGTCTACTTGTTCAATGCGCTTCAGCATGAATCCGATATGGTCGAGACGCTGTTGCGAGGCATCGGCATGCGGACCGGTAATGCGATGCAAGGCAAGATTGTCGGCACCGCCGGTGAGATAGGCATTGTCCGCATCCGGGCGCCATTCGACGCGCATGCCGAGTAGTTCCGTGTAAAAGCGCTCACAGGCTTCGAGATCGCGCACCTGCAGGGCGACATGCCGCAAACCAAGCGTGGGTTCCGGGCGTTTCATGACACTTTCCAATTCAATACAACGGCAACATCCGCCGCAAAGACGCGAAGGACGCAAAGGAATACCGATTCTGGAGTGCCATTCATATTGCCTTTGCCATCTTTGCCTTCTTTGCGCTCTTTGTGCTGTACAGGGACGTACGAATGCCGCGAGCGCAGGATGCGCAGGAGCGGCCGTCTTTGCGGCAGGTGTCTGTTTTCACGCCACCTCGACAATCTCGAAATCATGCGTGATATCGGCGGTTTTGGCGAGCATAATCGACGCCGAACAATACTTCTCGGCCGAAAGTTTGATCGCCTGCTCGACGCGTTTCGGATCGAGCTTGCGGCCAGTCACCACGAAATGCACATGGATGCGCGTGAATACCTTGGGATCGTCCGGCGCGCGCTCGGCATCGATCTGCGCCACGCAGTCGGTAATATCCTGCCGGCCCTTGCGCAGGATCAGCACCACGTCGAATGCCGTGCAACCACCCATGCCCAGCAGCAGCAGTTCCATGGGCCGCGGGCCGCGGTTCTGGCCGCCGAATTCCGGCGAGCCATCCATCGTCACGCTGTGTCCGCTCTCCGACTTGCCTTCGAAGCTCGCCTCGCCCGCCCAACGCACCGTTGCCTTCACCTGTTCCTCCTGGACAAAGATTCATCAGTGACCGGCGCACTGCCAAATAGTTCAACGAGTTTTGCGCCCGGATCCGGCGCCTTCATGAAGGTCTCGCCGACCAGAAATGCATGCACACCGGCGGCGCGCAGGCGCACCACGTCGGCGGGTGAGTGAATGCCGCTTTCCGTGACCACGATGCAGTCGGCGGGGATGCGGTCCAGCAGTTCGAGCGTGGTCTCGATGCGCGTCTCGAAGCTGCGCAGATTGCGATTGTTGATGCCGATGAGCGGCGTATGCAGTGTAAGCGCCCGCTCCAGTTCCACGGCATCGTGCACCTCGACCAGCACGTCCATGCCGAGATGCCGGGCGAGTCCGGCCAGGTCGGCAAGCCGGGTATCGTCGAGCACGGCGACAATCAGCAGGATGCAGTCGGCATTCAGCACGCGCGCCTCGTACACCTGCCAGGGGTCGATGGTGAAATCCTTGCGCAGCACCGGCAGCGCACAGGCGGCGCGCGCCTGCTGCAGATACGCGTCCGCACCCTGGAAGAAATCCACGTCGGTGAGCACCGACAGACACGCCGCCCCGGCGCGCTCGTATGATTTCGCAATTTCGGCCGGATGGAAATCGGCGCGCAACAGGCCCTTGCTTGGGCTGGCCTTCTTGATCTCGGCAATCACCGCCGCCTGTCCCCGGACAAGCTTGCGCTGGATCGCCTCGACAAAGCCGCGCGCCGGATCGGCGCCGTCGACACGCTGACTCAATGCGCGCATGGACACCTGCGCGCTGCGCTCGGCGATTTCTTCGGCCTTACGGCGCAGGATCTTGTTGAGGATATCGGACAATGGCACGCAATCCCTTATACACCGCTCGCCGGTCGCCGGCTGGCGGCAATCAGCGAGGCCAGGCGCGCACGCGCCGATCCGTTCTCGATGACGGCGCGCGCCTGCTGCACGCCCTCGCCCAGCGAGCCCCCCAAACCGGCGACATAAATGGCTGCGCCGGCATTGAGCAACACGATATCGAGTGCCGGTCCGGGGGTGTTGTCCAGCACCGCGCGCATCATATTAAGACTCTCCTGCGGGCTTGTTACCGCCAGTGTCTTGATGTCGGCGCGCTTCAGGTTGAATTGCTCCGGCCAGATGCTGTAGGTGCGCACCGCGCCATCCTTGAGTTCGGCCACGTGAGTCACGGCGCCGATGCTGATCTCATCCATGCCGTCCTCGGCGTGCACCACCAGCACGTGGCGGCTGCCGAGCCGTTGCAACACCTGCGCCAGCGGCTCCAGCAGGGTCATGCTGAACACGCCCAGCACCTGGTTGGGCGCGCCGGCCGGATTGGTCAGGGGCCCGAGAATATTGAAAATCGTGCGCACGCCCATCTCGCGGCGCGGGCCGATGGCATGTTTCATGGCGCCGTGGTGCCTGGGGGCAAACATGAAGCCGACGCCGGCCTGGTCGATGCAACGCGCCACCTGCTCGGGGCTCACGTCGAGATTGACCCCGGCGGCTTCGAGCACATCGGCACTGCCGCTTTTCGACGACACCGAGCGGTTGCCGTGTTTGGCCACCTTCGCGCCGGCCGCGGCCGCCACGATGGCGCTGGTCGTGGAGATATTAAAGGTGTGGGCGGCATCGCCGCCGGTGCCGCAGGTGTCCACCAGATGTGTCTTGTCGGCCACCGGCACGTGCGTCGCGAGCGAACGCATCACTTCGGTGGCCGCGGTGATCTCCTCGACAGTCTCGCCCTTCATGCGCAGGCCGACCAGGAAGCCGCCGATCTGCGCCGGCGTGGCCTGGCCGGTCATGATGGTCTGCATCACGGCGCGCATGTCGTCGGCCTTTAGATCGTGCCGTTCAGTGACGGCGCGGATGGCGGCGGGCATGTCCATGTCGATTCCGGGTTGCTGGTGAAAAGGAGCCCGATTCTGTCGCTGAACCGTAACCCCGGTCAAGACAACAATACCGGCTGACGATGCGCCCGGCGCGCCAGCCGCCAGAGCACGAAGCCCGCGAAGCACATCACCAGCATCCCGGCCGCCATCCACGGGAGCTGCCGCGACAGGAAAGGTGCCAGCAACCCGGCGACCGCGGCATTGAAGGTGGTCTGGCTGAAACCCTGCACGGCCGAGGCCGTTCCACGATGCGTGGGGAAAAGTTCCAGCGCCATGAGCGTCAGGTTCGGCATGGCCAGCGCCATGCCGCTTGCATACAGCGCGCCGGGCAGGATGATGGAGAGCGTGCCGGACACCGCCGTGAAGGTCAGCAACAGACTGCTTGCGGCGGCCACCAGCATCAGGCCGTAACCCAGATCGACCGCATGCGCGTGACTCAGGCGTCCGGCCAGACGTCCGGACAGAAACGTCCCGGCCATCATGCCGGCAACCAGCGGCACGAACAGCCGCCAGAAGTCGTTGGCCCCGTAATGCAGGTGTTCGTAAATCACCACCGGTGATGCCGCGATGTACAGAAAAATGCCGCCGAAATTGAGCGCCACGATGGCGACCAGCAGCAGAAACGCCGACGAGCGCAGGGCGCGCCCATAGGCGGCGGCCACGGCGCGCGGATGAATCGACTGGCGTGCGATCGCCGGCAGGGTTTCCGGCAGCGACAGCGCTGTCCAGATCCAGGTTCCCAATCCGAGCAGTGCGAGAAACACGAACACCGAGCGCCAGCCGAAGGCCTCGTGCAGCCAGCCGCCCACGATCGGCGCCACCGCCGGCGCGAGCGCGAACATCAGCATCATCTGCGCCATGACGCGCTGCGCCTGCACCCCGGCAAAGGCATCGCGGATAATGGCCCGCCCCACCACGATCCCGCCGCTCGCCGACAGTCCCTGTCCGATACGCATGGCCATCAACCAGTGTTCATTGGCGGCCACGGCGGCGCCGATCGAGCAGCCGATATACATCGCCACCGCGCCCAGGATGACCACGCGCCGACCGAACGCATCCGACAACGGTCCGTACACCAGCGTCATGCCGGCGAACGCCAGCAGGTAGAAGCTCAATGTCTGCTGCAGATAGAGCGCCGAGGTATTGAACTCGAGAGCGATATCCGGGAAGGACGGCAGGTAGGTGTCGATGCTGAATGGCGCCAGCATGGCGAGCAGCGCCACGATCACCGCCAGACGCCGGCCGGGGTGTTGTGTGGTCACGGCGGGGTTAATGCTGAAATAAAAAAAACATCTTGGCCACAGATGAACACAGATGAATATGGACAAGAGAACCCGGGCAATCCTGTGTTCCCGGCCCGAACCAAACCAATCCCTGTTTATCTGTGTTCATCTGTGGCTAATTCAGTTTACTGTCTCACACCCGCAGCTTCAGGAAATTCGCGAGCAGCTGGTGGCCGTGCTGGGTGAGTATCGACTCGGGGTGGAACTGCACGCCCTCGATGGCGAGTTCCTTGTGGCGCACGCCCATGATCTCATCGTCGTCTTCGGTCCAGGCCGTGACGTCGAGACAATCCGGCAGGGATTCGCGTTCGATGACCAGTGAGTGGTAGCGCGTCGCCTCGAATGGACTGGGCAGCCCGGCAAACACGCCCTGGCTGGCATGATGAATCTGCGACGTCTTGCCGTGCATGATGCGCTTGGCGCGCACAATGTTCCCGCCATAGGCCTGACCGATGCTCTGGTGGCCGAGACACACGCCGAGGATCGGAATCACCCCGCCGAAGTGCAGAATGGTCTCGACCGATACTCCGGCCTCGTTCGGCGTGCACGGCCCGGGCGAGATCACAATGCGATCCGGCGTGAGTTCGGCGATCAGCTCGACCGTGATCTGGTCGTTGCGGAACACACGCACGTCCTCGCCCAATTCCCCGAAGTACTGCACGAGGTTGTAGGTGAAGGAGTCGTAGTTGTCGATCATCAACAGCATATAAGGACCTTTGTCCTGAACACCTAAAGAAACATCTTAGCCGCAGATGAACGCAGATAAATACAGATATAACACCCCGTTCCGGACTCCATACCTTACTTTGATCTGATTCTATCTGTGTTCATCTGCGGCTAACCGCTTTTGTGTTCTATATTACTCCGCGTTCCGATCCAGTCCGCGCGCGGCCAGCGACGCGGCGCGGAACACGGCGCGTGCCTTGTTCAGGGTTTCGTTCCATTCGGAACGCGGCACGGAGTCGGCGACGATGCCGGCGCCGGCCTGGATGTAGAGCCGGCCCTGGCGCAACACCGCGGTGCGGATGGCGATGGCGGTGTCCATGTTGCCGTTCCAACCGATGTAACCGACCGCCCCCGCGTACACCCCGCGCTTCACCGGCTCCAGTTCGTCGATGATTTCCATGGCGCGCACCTTGGGTGCGCCGCTCACCGTGCCGGCCGGGAAGGTGGCGCGCAACACGTCGATGGCATCCAACCCGTCCTGCAGGTCGCCGACCACGTTCGACACGATGTGCATCACGTGCGAGTAACGCTCGATCACCATCTTGTCGGTGACCCGGACGCTGCCGGTCCTGGCCACGCGCCCGACATCGTTGCGCCCGAGATCGATGAGCATCAGGTGTTCGGCGCGTTCCTTGGGATCGGCGAGCAGTTCTTTTTCCAGCGCCACATCTTCCTCCGGCGTCTTGCCGCGCGGCCGGGTGCCGGCGATCGGGCGCACCGTGACGCGCCCGTCTTCGAGGCGCGTGAGAATCTCGGGCGAGGAACCGACGATATGGAAGTCGCCGAGATCGAGGTAGAACATGTACGGCGACGGATTGAGCGTGCGCAAAGCGCGATACAGATCGAGCGGCGGATACTGGAACGGCACGGACAGGCGTTGCGACAGCACCACCTGCATGATGTCGCCGGCCTGGATGTATTCCTTGGAACGTTCGACCGCCTCCTCGAATCCCTCCTGGGTGAAACCGGAGACAAAGTCGTCTTCGTTGAGCGCCATCGGCGCGACCCCGGAACGCGGCAGCGGCAGGCTGTCGTGCAACTTGCCGACCAGCTCGTCGAGCCGGCGCACGCCCTGGTCGTAGGCATTGTCGTCCGTCGGGTCGACGTGAATCACGACATACAGCTTGCCGGCGAGGTTATCGAACACCACCACCTCGTCCGATACCATCAGCAGCATGTCCGGCCCGCCGATTTCGTCCGGCTTGTGCGAGGGCCCGAGCACCGGCTCGATGGCGCGCACCGTGTCGTAGCCGAAGTACCCGACCAGGCCGCCGGTGAAGCGCGGCAGCCCGGGAATCACCGGCACCTCGTAGCGCTGGCGGAATGCGCGGATGTATTCGAGCGGATCGGCCACGGTCTCGCGCGTGATCACCTCGCCGTCGTGCTCAAGACGGATTTCGTTGCCGAACACGCGCAGCAACATGCGGCACGGCAGGCCGATGATGGAGTAGCGGCCCCACTTCTCGCCGCCCTGCACCGATTCGAACAGGTAGGAATACGGCCCGTAGGCAAGCTTGAGATAGGTACTGAGGGGAGTATCGAGGTCGGCGAGGACCTCGCGCATCAGCGGGATGCGGTTGGCGCCACGTTGTGCGTGGCGGTCAAATTCGGCTTTGTTCAACACCATGGTTCACCACCGGATCGGTTCGACGAAAACGGGACAGCGTCGGGCAGGCACGGCCCGGCCATCGTTCGTCCTGCATTCTTTTTATTGTTTGCGTCATGGGTCCGGTGATGGGGCTCAGGCCCCGGTGTACAGCGTCAGATACGTCTCGACCGCCTCCAGCGAATCCACCACCACATCCGGGTGCGATGCGCGGATATCGTGGCCGTGATTATAACCATAGGGCACGCAAATAACAGGCATGCCGGCGGCACGCGCCGCCTCGACGTCGTTGCTCGAATCACCGATCAGCATGCCATGTTCTGCGGTGATGCCGAAGTGAGCGCAGGCGTGCCGCAACGGCAGCGGATCGGGTTTCTGTTTCGGCAAGGAGTCGCCGGACAGCACCAGCTCGAAATACCTGTACAAGTCGAGATTGCGCAACAGCGGCAGGGTGAAGGCCTCGGCCTTGTTGGTGATACACGCCAGGCGAAAACCGCGCGCCTTGAGACGATCCAGCCCCGCGACCACACCCGGAAAGGGCCGGCTCAGGTCCGAGACATGCGCCAGGTAATGTCGCTGGAAGATTGCCAGCGCTTTATCAAACAACGCTGCTTCCGGTTCGGCCATCATCTGACCGGTTAGCGCGCGTTTCACCAGGCGCGGCACGCCATTGCCGATCCAGGTCATCACGGTTTCGACCGGAAACGGCGCGCGCCCGAGATCGGCGAGCATGCGGTTGGCGCAGGCGGCGAGATCCGGCGCGGTATGGATGAGCGTGCCGTCCAGGTCGATCATGACCATCTTCACGGCCAGCGGGAAGGCCGCCTTGGACGGTGCAGCGGATGGAGTTGCCATTGATCGAGTGTCCGTTATTGGCGCGGAGATCGCAGAGGCGCAGAGGACGCAGAGATTTTAATTCTCAATCCTTTGCGTTCTCTGCGCCTCTGCGCTCTCTGCGTTTTTTCAAAAGCCTGTCTACTTGGCCTTCGCCAGTTCGTCGCGCATCGCCTTCACCACCGTGTTGTAGCGCTGCGGGTCGCCGTCCTTGCCAGCGCCGAAGATGGCCGAGCCGGCCACGAAGGTGTCGGCGCCGGCCTCGGCGATTTCGCGGATGTTGTCGACCTTCACGCCACCGTCGATCTCGAGGCGGATCGGCCGGCCGCTGGCGTCGATCAGCTTGCGTGCCTCGCGCAGCTTGTCGAGCGTCGCACGGATAAAGCTCTGGCCGCCGAAGCCGGGGTTGACGCTCATGAGCAGCACCATGTCGACCTTGTCCAGCACGTATTTCAGATGCTCCAGCGACGTGGCCGGGTTGAACACCAGGCCGGCCTTGCAGCCCTCGCCTTTAATGAGCTGCAGCGTGCGATCGATATGCTCGCTCGCCTCGGGGTGGAAGGTAATATAGGTAGCCCCGGCCTTGGCAAAGTCCGGGATGATGCGATCCACCGGCTTGACCATCAGGTGCACATCGATATCGGCCTTGATGCCATGCTTGCGCAGCGCCTCGCACACCAGCGGACCGATGGTCAGGTTCGGCACATAGTGGTTGTCCATTACGTCGAAATGCACGATGTCGGTGCCGGACTCGAGGACATTCCTGACTTCCTCGCCGAGGCGGGCAAAGTCGGCCGACAGAATCGACGGGGCAATCTTGTAGTCACGCATGGGTATTCCTTTTGGATCGGTTGAGCGGCCTGGAAAACGCCGGAAAGACGGGCACTTTACCGGATTGGGGCGGAGTTTTCAGCACCGAGACGGAATTGGCTATACTCCCCGTAAGCCCCGCACAGCCGATAAGGACAGACGCCATGCAAAATAAACGGTTTTCCCTGCTGAGTATCCTGTTTCTGGCCGGCCTGCTGTCATACCAGGCGGCCGCACAGACCACGTCCAACCTTAATCGTGAAAAGAACTGGGCCGATCAGGTGGTGGACTCGGTGGTTGTGGGCGAGCCGGTCTGGCTCAGCGCCCGCCAGATCAAATTTCTCACGCTGTATGCGCCGCCGGCGCAGGCCGGGAACCGGGGCGTGATCCTGATCCACGGACGCGGCGTGCATCCCGCCTGGGGATTCATCGACAACCTGCGTTCCGATCTTTCCGACGCCGGCTTCCACACGCTGTCGCTGCAAATGCCCATTCTGGAAGCCGATGCCCCGTTCGGTGCCTACGGAAAGACTTTCCCGGAGGCGTTCGAACGTATCGATGCCGGTATCCAGTTTCTGAAACAGAAAGGCATCCAACGCGTGGTGCTCGTCGGTCACTCGAGCGGCGCCATGACCGCGGTGGCCTATGTGGCCAAGAAGCGCACGCCGTCGCCAGTCACCGGCATTGTGGCCATCGGCCTGAGTACATTTCCAAGCGGGCAGGACACCATGCAACCTGCAATCATGCTGAAGTCCGTGCAAGTACCGGTGCTCGATCTCTACGGCGCCAGCGATTTGCACGAGGTCCTGTCCTACACCGAGGCTCGACGCAAGGCCGCGCAAGCAGCCGGCAACAAGGGTTACAGCGTCGTGCGGGTAGCGGGAGCCGATCACTTTTTCACCGACAAGTACGATGCATTGAAAAAACACATCCTGGAATGGCTCAACCGCAATACCGGCCGGTAACCCCACGCGGTGACTCCACCCCCTTGACTCCGTACCGTGGTACGGAGGTTAGGCTGACTTCCGGTAAATTGTCCGGGAGTCATTCATGCCGAAGCCGAAAAACTGCTCCTGCGATTCCGGCACTTCCGCCATCAGTGAATGGGGCTTCATTCACTGTCGAATCGAGTTCATCTACGAACGGAGCTGCCCGAATGTGGCGGATGCGCGCGCGCAACTACGCCTGGCCCTGGAACAAACCGGCCTGCCCGCGCACTGGCGGGAATGGGAGCAAAACGATCCGGACTGCCCTGGTTACGCGCGTTGCTACGGTTCACCCAGTATTCTCGTGGACGGCGAAGACGTCGCAGGCGAACCGGCATCGGCCGCACCGAGCTGCCGGATTTACACAAACACCCGAGGGCGCAACCGCGGCGTCCCGGATGCCGCCCTGATTCGCATCGCACTGGAGAAGCGCATGGAAAGTTCGAAATCATCACAGCCTGCCGGTCGAATGCAGCTTGCAAGCCTGTTGCCGGCGGTCGGCGCGGCGCTGCTTCCCAAGCTGACTTGTCCGGCCTGCTGGCCGGCCTATGCCGCGCTGCTGAGCGCGCTCGGCGTTGGCTTCATCGACTACACGCCGTACCTGCTGCCGCTCACGCTGGTTTTTCTGGTCACGACGCTCGCCATCCTCGCGTGGCGTCCGCGTCGTGGTTATGCGCCGTTGGCACTGGGATTGTTCGCGGCCGCGATCATGCTCATCGGAAAATTTTTATTCGACTCCGACATCGCCACCTACGCCGGCGTGGCGCTATTGATTGGCGCATCGGTCTGGAATGCCTGGCCTGGTAAAACAGTGATTAGTTGCCAGTACTGAGTGATTAGTCAAAAAATGCTTCCTCAACTTATCACTGATTTTCAAGATATCGTCTGATAGTAGAGATTCTGCGGGTGGTTGGACTGGGCGAAGAAAAACCAGCGCTCGGCCAACAGGCCGACGTATTGCACCGCGAACGCGACGCTGAACACATAAATGCCCTGCTCCATGCCGTGGGCATGCAGTGACAACCCGGCCCACAGCAAGAACATGGGCAGCGGGAACACCAGCACCAGAAACACCCATTTGATGGACTTGAAAAACAGCGGCCGCACACCGTGGAAGAATTCGCGCGTGTTGAACGAACCGCCCATGAAGCCCTGCGACTTTTGCGCGATACGCTGATGGCGCACGCCGATCGCGGTCTGCAGGGTGCTCTTCGGTTTCAGGCGCGCATTGCGGATCAGCGAGGCAATGCGCGTCACAAACACCACGGTGGTGATGATCACCGTCCAGGCGGCGTAGAACGTCACCAGCCCCGGTGACATATAGGCGGCATAGGCAGTCGCCAGCAGGAAGCCCGAGGCCGCGCCGAACAGCGTGTAGTTCACCACCGTCAGCCAGGTGGCCCATTCCTGCAAAAACTTGATGCAGGCGTAGATCATGCCGGTGCACAGGAACAGCGCAAACGCGAACAGCGCCCCGCCCGCGCCAATAATCAGCGTGAGGTCGCCCGGCACATTGGTCTGGATACCAAAGATGCCCAAGTCCCAACCGAGCCAGTGCACCAGCCCGTACACGAACACCGCGCCCATAATTGCCGGCAAGACGATGACTTCGCGCGACAGCCACGAAGTGCGCCAGCGCGTGGCGGAGCGCCAAGCACGTTCCGGATGTCCAAGATGAAAGAACGAGGCCACCAGACCACCTACCAGCAGTACCAGTGCCATCACGCTGCCGAGCACGTAGAAGCGCGGTTCCTGCGCCGGCAGCAGCTCCACCGCCGCATAACTTTGCGCGGTGTACAGTGCCAGGAACAGCCCCTGGCCGGCGCCGATCAGTGTTGTCAGGAAAACTACCGAGAACGCAGGATGCATATTAACCCCAGATACAAGATACAAGTTTCAAGATACAAGTGAACAACACATCCAAAGACACTCGATCCAAAGGCACGCTATTCACCTTGTATCTTGTATCTTGGCCCTTGTATCTGCAGTTCTACTTACCAACTTGTCACGTCGTCGAGCGAAGGATCGGTAATCTTCGGCTTCGGCTGCTTGCCTTCCTTCTTGAGCGGATTGTCGGCGCGCACCAGCTCGTCTTCGTGGATCTTCATGCGCGTCTTGCGCCGCGGCAGGTAGTGATTGGCGGGTTTGGTGCCCCACTCCGGCATGAGCGGGTAACCGCCGCTCTCGCGGATCGCGATCGAGACCGCCGACTCCGGGTCATGCACGTCTCCGAACAGGCGCGCGCTGGTCGGGCAGGCGAGCACGCAGGCCGGCTTGCGACGCTCTTCGTCCAGCGACATGTCATAAATGCGATCGACACACAGCGTGCACTTCTTCATCACCTTCTGGTGCTCGTCGATCTCGCGCATGCCGTACGGGCAGGCCCAAGAGCAGTACTTGCAGCCGATGCACAGGTCATAGTCCACCAGCACGATGCCGTCTTCCGGGCGCTTGTAGCTGGCGCCGGTCGGGCACACCGGCACGCACGGTGGATCCTCGCAGTGCAGGCACGACTTGGGGAAATGCACGGTCTCGGTGTTCGGGAACTCGCCGCACTCGAAGGTCTGCACGCGATTGAAAAACGTGCCGGTCGGGTCTTCGCCGTACGGACGATCGTCGGACATATAACCGGCACTGCCGGAGGTGTTCCACTCCTTGCAGCTCGTCACGCAGGCGTGGCAACCCACGCACACGTTGAGATCGATTACCAAAGCAAGCTGCGTCATTGTATAAGCCTGACATCAAAACATATTGAACCGCCAAGACGCCAAGAACGCCAAGGAAACGCCGATTCTGGTCTATGCATAAATTTCTTGGCGTCCTTGGCGTCTTGGCGGTTCAAAGGTTTTATCCTTTCTTTCCGGCAAAATACGCCAGCCACGACTTGTTCTTCGCCTGTCCCGGTATTGATTTCGT
>Ga0105101_10000518_pt1 | contig 16112 bp, 19 predicted proteins | sample PPLLak21cMay2015_2_FD_87037 | JGI IMG/M metagenome (GOLD analysis project Ga0105101, IMG submission 87037) | Freshwater sediment microbial communities from Prairie Pothole Lake near Jamestown, North Dakota, USA - PPLs Lake P8 Core (1) Depth... | ecosystem: Environmental > Aquatic > Freshwater >... | reverse complement strand
TTGCCCAGTGCATCGGGATAGAACTGGGTGTTACCGTATCCCTGTCCATTTGCCAGAGGATAGATCCTCAGGAATACAGGCCCTTGGATGACATCATTAATTGCCGGCCAGACATCAAAGAGGCTTAGCTTACCATACACTGGTATTTTGGGAGAATTATAATATATCCAATAATCCCAAAGAAATCCTTTTCCCATGGTGGCATAATTGTCCTTTGTCACATCGGGAGAACTTCCCGCATATACCATAATCGGGTATCCGTTTGGATTGCCCTTAATAACGGAATCACCGTCAACTTTCAGGTAGACAATAAGGGCATTGTCAGGCTGATAATAACCCAGACTGTCAAGATTTAAAACATACACGGGTACTTCATAGATGTTTAAATTGGCAAAAGTGGGGCTGTATCCTCCAACATGATTAAAAAAGGGCGGGTTCCAGGCCTGGACATACTTGTCTTTCTTAAGGCGGATCCTGTACTTCCCATAGGGGACGTTCTCGAAAAGGTAACAACCGTCCCCTTCAGTGATGTGGCTGTCCAGTATTAAACCGTCGCGGAGAAGGTTCACTTCAATCCCTGAACGGTCGGGGAGCGATTTGCGGGTTTGATCATAAATGCCAATTCTGCCGGCAATAGTCCCGGTGATAAGTTCTTTTTCCTCACTGCATGCCTGAAGGAGGATCAATACTGCCAGCAATATCCTGATTGATTTCAACATAATCTTATCAAGGCATTATAAAGCTGATTGTGTTTGTCGATCGTGTTTTGTCAAGTGTTGAAAACTGTCTCACACCCAGGTAGGTATCGAGGTAACCTCCCGATTCCCCCTTGTTGCAGGGATAACCCTTCACGTATACCCTGTAACCGGTTGGGAAAGGGAATATCTCCCGATATGCATTTTTCAGGTTCCGTATGTCAATATATATTGAATATACATCATCCTGTAAATATGCATCCCAATTGAACTGGCCGCTCCAGGTAAAATCACATATTTCGTAGTTGTCCCAGGAAACATTTTCATGAATGCTCATACACAGCATGAACTGAAGTCCGTAGTCGGCGACATTTTGCCGCCTGATGTCCGTATCAAAGCATATCCAGACCGGTTCCGGATTGTTCCTGGGCCGTACGCCGATAAAGGCTTTCTTCAGAGCAGGCAATTTGAGTGCCGGAGGTTTTTCATAAAGCTGCGTGTACACCGCCCTGGCAGTATCGTTGCCGTAAAGCCTGATGTCATATTGCCACATGGTGCCAAAGCCATCCATGCTGTATTCAAGGTAATAAGTGCCGTTGGCAAGTCCTGAGATCGTGAAATTCCCATAGGTGTCAGTTACTGCAGATCCCTGCCCATAAGGGCCATGCGCAACAACCAGGATGCCTTCTTCAGTACCAGGGGCGGCAATATAAGCACCACCTGTAATGACACTGTTGACAGTCATTGGTCCGGACACCTCTTCACAGGCGTTTATTATCAAAATGACTGCCAGCCAACCTGAAAGAGCCAGGAGGTCAGGGCATGACAAACGAAAATTGATTCGATTCATCGCCAAGGTTAGGATAAACTGTCTTATATGTAGTATAATCGATATAGGTATCAATGCCTGCGACTATCCGGCCGTCTAAATCGTAAACGGAAATCTTCCTGTTAAGGATGGCCGCCTTGAACCAGACCTTCATGCCGCTTTCAAAGCTGAGGTTGCTGAAATTCATTTTGCATTTGAATTTTCCATTGTCCGGAAGCATATGACATGTTATTGTCTGGCTTGCATCTGCTGAAGTAAAGCCTGACACGCCGGAAAGGTAAACCTGTATAGCCATACGTTCAGGCTGGTCATCCTTAAAATCAAAGGTTGCTGTAAGGCTATCGTTCCCGACCGACAGGTCGGCGATCCGCGTCTCAGGGATCCGGTAGATAAAAAATGCCTGGCTGTTGATGGAAGGCGTATAGCTTAGTCCCAGTGTGGTTGGCATCCCACCCAGATGGACAACTCCCTGGTACTTCAACCCACCGAATCCCTGTTTATAAAAGTGGAGCTCGTATGTGCCGGTCGGGAGACGGGTGAATTCAAACCTTCCTGCATCATCAGTCAGGGTGGTGTACTGCCTGAGGCCATGGGCCGTGACAAGTACACCGCTCCGGTCGCGGAGCCTGTTTGCGAATTCATCGAATGTATAAACATAACCTACCAGGCTTCCCTCGAGGTCAGGAATAAGTGTTTCCTTACTACAGGAGGTTAAAAGGCTACCGATCAGGAAAACCTTAATTATTACAGTCCTTATCATTCCGGAATGGTTATACGAAACTAATAATATTTAGTTTCAATGCAATCTGGTAATAAAAAAATAATCCCTTCTATGATTTGTTTCAGGCCCCTAGACTCCTGAAAACCTAATAAACGAGAAAGACCGTCCGGCGGTTTAATGTTGAAACCGGACGCGAACCTGTCAATTACCTGCAAATAAGTTCAGTGCAAACATTGACGCACTTAATTGCATTTCAATTGTTATAGAGGATGAAGTCTTGCTATTTGGTCGAAAATTATTAATACAATAAATCATGAGAAAACTTGTAGTCTTATCATTTATGACACTGGATGGGGTAATGCAGGCTCCGGGAGGGGTGGAGGAAGATACTTCCGGCGGATTCAGGTACGGTGGTTGGGTAGTTCCCTTCTTTGATGATTTTATGGGGAACATAATGGACGGACAGATGAACCATGGCTTTGATCTGTTACTTGGCAGGAAGACGTTCGAGATTTTTGCCTCCTACTGGCCTTTCCAGGATACTGAAAAAGATCCGATAGCTGCCGGGATCAATAAGGCGAGAAAATATGTTGTTTCGGGATCATTGGGAAAACCTGACTGGAACAATTCTATTGTCATTAAAGATCACGTACCGCAAGAAATCAGAAAACTTAAAGAAGCAGATGGTCCTGAAATACAGGTTCATGGAAGCGGTAATCTGATTCAAACCCTGTGGAAAAACAACCTGGTTGACGAACTTTGGTTAAAGATCTTTCCGGTTGCCGCTGGTTCGGGTAAACGCCTGTTTGCCGATGGAGATTTCGCAGGAGGTTTTGAACTCGTTGAAAGCAAGACTTCGCCAGCTGGTGTAATCATAGCAAATTATAAAAGATCGGGAGATATAAGAACCGGAACGTTTGGTAATTAATCCCTCCCGCTTAGTGACCCATCCCGTTTTTAATGGTCTCGTCCTGCAGGACAGCCGTAACGGGTCTCACAATATGAAAGTATGGGTATATTTGAACATGATCGTTTTGCTGAAGAATTTAGGTCGTTCCGGTATTGAATAGCTGTCAGATATACCCCTGAAATCGTTAAATACCAGGTAAAAATCATTCCCTTCACGCGGATTATACCGCAATCTGAAATTGGTAATCAGTTCATCTTCTGTATTGACATACTGGGTGAGCAATGTTGCCGACAGTTTTGTACTGAACATATAGAGTGCTTTCATATTAACAGAGTGGATATTGAGCGAATTATTGATCTCCCGTTCAGGAAACCTTATTGCATTGAATTCATATCCGCCCGTAAGTTTAAAACTCGATGAGAAATTAATATTGGATTCCAGTTCGCAGCCAATTCTGTTTCCATCATAAAACTGTCCGCCGAATATTTCCCCCCCTAATGAGAGGATTCTGGATTCTGAAGTCCCGAATCGGCCTTCAAATCCCAGGAAAGAATAATTCCCGGCATTTATCCAGATATTTTCGGCTAAAGGGAAATTATGCAGTACTCCTTCCTCCTGATATTCCAGAGAAATTTCTGCATGGAAATTTTTCTTCGTGTTGATTTCAAGGCCGGGAGAGATCTGCATGGATTCCAGATTTCCATCTTCCAGTCTTGAATATCTTTCAGCCCTGACATTGATATTATAATTAAACAGTTTTGACTTCTCCCCGGGAATCCAGCCGTATAACATCCCAGCATTCACACCCTGAACACCCTTTCTCATAACGAATCCAACGCCCGGGTTGAATTCCTGACCGGCATAAGTATAGTTCAGATTATATGCAAATCCCTCTTCTGACCTTCGCTCCCAATTGACCATTACAAAAGATGGATTGAATGAATTCAATTTGTTGCCGATCTTACTGTCATAGGTTTGAGACCACTTTACATTCAGATAGTCATCACCGAAAAGCTTAAAAATGCCATCGAGACCGTAAGCAATATTCTGCTCACCATTCATGCCGAGCCTGGAGGTAATAATACCTCCGACATAGCTATTCGGATTTATAACCTGTCTGCGCATTCTCAGAACACCAAAATTCTCCCCTGGTGTCTCTTCATGTTTTTCGGTTTGCATATTCATAAATCCCATGTCCCATTTTCCCATCCTGCCTGTTAACCTCGCACCTCCATAAATTCTTATAAGATCACGGCCGGCGATTCCGATATTTCTGCTGTAAAACAGGTTGTCGGAATGTCCCCCCAGACTGAAATCGAATAGGCTTGACCGTTCCTGGAAGAACATCCTTTTCTCAGGGAAGAAAAGTGAATACCTTGTCAGGTTTACCTGCTGGTCGTCAGCTTCCACCTGCGCAAAATCGGTGTTTGCAGTAAGGTCAAGAGTAAGATTGCTGTTAATATTGTATTTTACATCAATCCCGGCATTGTACTCCGGATCATCCTCTTTAACATATGCAATCTCCTCTTCATCGAGAGACCAGTCCCGTGATATACCTCCAATAATATATGGCGAAATATATACAGGTTTTTTGGGTCTTGCTCCTTCGATTGCAATTGTACCGGCCAATGAGGGTTTATTGGGTGCCATAAAACCATACTTCGGATCGATGGACGGATAAGTGTCCCTCTCGTTGTTCGAACTTATATTGCGTGTAATTATAAGCCCCATAGTAGCAATATCATTCCGGGGTTTGAATTTCAGGCTTGAAAAGGGAATTCTCATTTCCACATACCATCCATTATCATCCCTTGTTGTTTTCACGTCCCAGAATGTGTTCCAGCTTGTATTCATTGCAGAATTCATCCCGGGGCCACCGCCATTTTGTGCGGCATCATTGGAAATTGTATAATCGGTCCTCAGGCCGGTGGGCGTTGTAAAAAACGCCAGCCCGTTTTCATTGTCATTATATGTATCGAGAATAATTCCAAAAGCATCATAATCAAAAAGCTCTTCGTCCCTTTTCTTGGTCACCGCAAAAATCTTTGATGCATCCTGCATGTAAAGACTTGCGCCCACCCAAAGGAATTCATCATCATAACCGATCCTGACTTCACTTTTTTCGGAAGGCTGAGCTCCAAAATTTGGCTTATGCATCGTAAGATTAAAAAGATCAAGAGCCTGCCAGGCTTCTTCCTCAGGCATTCCATCAAATTTAACAGGGGCCAGGATCCTTTTAATTTTTAAAGCTTCCTGACTGATGAGGTTGTTATGAAGACCCGACAATAAAACTACAATCAAAATGCGAAAAACTGCTTTTGTTGATTTCACTGATAATGTTCTCATATCTGATCATGGTTTATTTATTATATCAAATCTATCAGATATAATTTGTCAGGGGTTAAAAAACATATTGAAGCTGAAAAAATCGAAGTTGAACCGTACCAGGAGAGAGGTGAAATCCCCTATTCACCGAACCATTTTTTAAATTCGCTTATCCTGGCTTTGCTGATGAGGATTTTTTCAGGAACAGCTATTTTCAAATTCACTGACAGGCGGCTATTGAACCAGATATCGATGTCTTTTACTGATGACCTCGAAATTATATATTGGCGATTGGCGCGGAAAAATAATTCAGGATCCAGCAGGTCTTCAAGTTCATCAAGTGTATGATCAAACCTGTAAGTTTTACTGTCAATTGAGACTGCTTTAATAACCCCGGAATCAATATAGAAACAAGCAAGGTCACTGGCCTGGACCGGTATCAGCTTGTCTCCTTTGGAGGGTATCAGAAAGTGCTTTTTATATTTTGAAGTTCTGCCGTAGGATGCAATGAGGTTATTCAGTGCAGTCTTAAAGCTTTCAGGTGTTGAAAGACCTTTTAACTTTTTTAAAGCATCCTGCACATCACCTGCTTCAATTGGCTTCAGGAGATAATCAATGCTGTTAACTTCAAAGGCTTTAAGGGCATATTCGTCATAAGCGGTAGTAAAGACAATGGGGCAACTGATATTTATATGTTTGAATATCTCAAATGCTAAACCATCAGCCAGGTGAATATCCATGAATACAATATCCGGCTGAGGATTTTGCCCGAACCATTCAATTGTTTCAGTTATGGATTCCAGAACAGCGATTACTGACATATTTCCAACCTCATCAAGAACCTGTAACAGATGCTTTGATGCAGGAATTTCATCTTCAATTATTAACGCCTTCATTTGTTATGGTCTTATTAAAGGGACTTCCACACTGAAATTGTTGTTTTCCATGCGGATAGTAATTTCTTTATTAACAAGCAATTGAAACTGCTTCGCCAGGTTTATCAACCCAATGCCGGTACCTTCTTCGGCAGTGATTTTCTTCTGTATATCATTAACAATAACAAGGCTTTCATTCTCAGTTGTCAGAATATTGATCCTGAGAGGGTTCCGTTTACTGATCTCGTTATGCTTGATAGCATTTTCCAAAAGGGTCTGGATGGTGAGAGGCGGCAAAGTGTGCGATAAAAGATCCTCATTTATGCTTGTGATTATGGACAGATTATCGCCGAACCTCATCCTTATAAGAAACAAATAAGATTCTATAAACTCCATTTCCTCCCTGAGAGGTACAAGCTGTTTTTCATTGCTTTTCAGCGTATACCGGAGAGCTTTGGAGAGGCTGTTAACATAATTCTGGGCAGTATCAGGTGCCTCTTTGATCAGCATTTTAAGAGCTGTCAGTGAATTGAAAAGAAAATGCGGGCTCAGCTGATTCTTTAAAGACTCAAACTGGCTTTGCAGGGCTTCCCTTTTTAATGTCTCATTCTCAAGTGAGATTGTCTGCTTCTGAAAAATCAGTCTGATGATCAATACACAGCCGATAACCAGACCCGAAACAAAAAAATTAGCATAGTCAAACTCATCTCTGCGTCCCCGACCTCTCGGACGGGGTTCGGCATCAATCATGTCCTGTAATGAAAATAACAGCTCATTCAATATATAAACCGAAAAAACTGTCAGTATAATTGCCAGGAAAACATTCAATAATTTGAGTTTCCCGTGTGTCTCTACCGGTTTTAAAATTAAGAAATTCAGGGTAAACATAAGGAGTGCAACAATATAGGTTATAAAAAGATGCCCTCCCAGGTGTGTAAAGCTCATTAAGAATCTATGCCTGTCTCTGCCTCCTTCGTCCCGAAAAAAATATTCCAGCACAACCGGGAAATGAATTGTTATCGCGATTGCAAAAGAGAGGAGTAATGCGATTACGAAATATTGTTTTGTTGAATTTCTTTTCATTAAATTCAAAAATAAACATTTCCAATGTATATTATTAAATATCAGATTATTTCCGGTTACTTTCAGCTCTTTTATAGCTTATTAGTGTTCCGCGGTTCAATGTGGTTTCATAATTATTTAAACTCCTGACGTATTCGAGGTAATCTCCTGAACCTCCGCTTCCTCTCCCTCCTCCCTGTCTTCCATATCCACCCATATTTCTGTCGGAAATATTATGGGTCGTGTAACATCCACCTACTTTAAGTTTGGGATCAATCTCAATAAAATAGTTTTTATACCAGTCCTTGTCTGCATCGCTAAAGACAAAATCAAACGGGCCCTTGAGCTCCTTAACCAATGAATGGGCATCTGCACGTCTTGCATCGATGTATTCCGAAAGCCCTGCTTCCTTAAAGTTCTGCAGTGCAGTTTTATGCCTTAATTCGTCATATTCGATAGTAATGAGTTTACCACCGGTTTTACTCAGTGCCCATGCTATCCAAATACCTGAGTGGCCTGTTGAGGTGCCAATTTCAAGTGCACTTTTATAATTGCCTTTGATAATAATATCATAAAGTAATTGACCGTCAGCTGCTGAAATATTAAGATCGCGCCATTGCCCTGAATGGTCCGAGAGAAATTTTTTTACCTTTTCATCGAGAGAGGTATTGTTTTTCAGATCCTGCGCCCTGAGTTGTCCCTGATTGATTGCTCCTGCAATGAGAACACAAATGGTAATGCAAAAAAGTTTAAGTGTTTTCATATTCTTCGGATTTTTTTCAAAAGTATACCCGGATAGGGGATGCAGCTGAAAAAAGTCAGTGAAACAGGAGAAATCAGGATTGAACCTGCCTTTCCTATGAGTGAAATTCTACCTGCAGATGTTGAGATTTTAACTTCAATGAGGGTTCATTCAACCTTTTTCAGGTTGAAATTGTTTCATTTTCAATAATCTGATCAGGTCGACCGCCAATGGCCCATAAGTAACGAAAGCTGGAATTTTCACTCGAAAGTCATTGTTTATAATAAAAATTTCCTTCCAGGGGGATTGTAAGATAATTCCTTTCTGCCAAAATATTTGTTGCACTCGTATAAATAAAGTGATACCACCAGATAAAAAATTCTTCATAAGCTATTTGGTCCGAATACCCGGACTTTTCATACACTTTATGCGAATAATCTGTCTGTCCCTCCAGTATTTTCAGTAGTTCTGGTTTATAGTCCTTTGCAATTTCGTAAAAGAAGTTGTTGAGTTCAGGTGTAAGTTTCAGGGCCACATTAAGGATAGAGTCACCAAAAGTACGATCATTCCTCAATCTTTCATTTACGATAATTCTGTTCTTTCCATAAATGCTCAGGTAGGTACTGTCATTGATTCTTCCAACTTGATTCCCGTAAATTCCAAACGGCTCAAAGTCAGTATTGGCGTGTTCCATTATTGAGGCATAATAGAATTTGCCATGCCTTTCGGGACGGTTTTCTTTCTTTAAATATGTTGCTTCCATTTCCATGATTTGCCAATTATCAAGCAAGACATCACTTAATACCAGAAAAGACATTGAGTCAAAATCATATCTTTCGGATAGACCTGTTGATCTTAACTTCTCCCTGATAGAGGGAATTTCCTTTTCAATAGATTGAGCAATATCATTGGCCAGAGGTTCTCCGTACTCGAATAGTTCATTTCCCTGTTTATCTGAAGCTATAAATATTGTAGGTCTGAGCCCCTTATCATCATTTATCAACCATCCTTTATCTATCAGAAGTTGAGTCTTTTCCTTCATCATTCCATCCGACCAACCCGCTTTTTTCTGAAATTCCTTTGGTTCAATTCCCTGTTGTAAGGCAATAAGAAACAAGTCAAGGCTATCCTTCTTTCTGTCAAAATCCGGAAGATTGTCTCCCTTCGAGATAATACTATGCCTGTAGTGGCTGGTGAAAATTTTATCGAGTGAGTCTTGTGAGACTTTCTGATTAGTGCCACAACCACCTGCAAAAAGTATCGATAGTAATAGAAATGATTTTGTTTTCATACACATTTAACTTTTTTCGAGAATTTAAAATTGCGAATTGTGCCAACGGCTTTAATTGCAAAGACGGCGTTTTTTCTTTTTTGTCCCGGTTAATTTTAATTACAATCAACCATCCCCTGACGGAATTAACTGTCAGGGCCGGCAATTTGACCAACATCTGAAGAATTTTATTGCATTGGGTATAAAGAATCTATGGTTTTCGTCCTTAGATTCTTTTAATGTAGAGCCAACCATTTTGGTAATTCGGCAAATGGTCCGATCTGAAATCTGCCCTTTTTATTCCAGCTCCTTTGAAATTGCCATGGCAGCTATTGTGCCATCAGCTACAGCGGTTGTTATCTGGCGGTATTTTTTGCTGATCACATCCCCGACAGCATAAACCCCCTTGCTGCTTGTACGCATATCCTGATCTGTTTTGATATATCCCCACTGATCAAGCTCCAGCTTATCCTTAAACAGCTCGATATTGGGTTTCATACCAATAAAAATAAACACTCCGTCGCTTACAAGCTTCTGACGAACCTTTGATTTAACATTCTCCACCTCGGTTATGATTTTGTCGCCTTCCCTTATAAATGCCCTTGGTTCGGTTTCAAAAAGTATATTGATCTTTGGATTCTTTAATGCCTTTTCCTGTGCCTGCTTATTAGCTGTAAGTTTATCAAACTGGTGAACTATGGTCAGCCTGGTGACAAATCTTGTTATGTACTCAGATTCTTCAACCGCCGAATTACCGCCTCCGATCACGACTACTTCCTTGTCATTGTAATATTTGGCGTCACATGTTGCGCAATAGGAGATACCTTTACCCTTAAGTTCCTTCTCTCCCGGTGCACCGGTCAGATTGGGCGTAGTTCCCGTGGCAATGACTATTCTCTTTGCTTTGACTGTTTCATACTCGTCGATCACAACTTCTTTTTTCTCTAGATCAACCTTTGTGACATCAACCGCCACCTTGTAAATCGTTCCGCAAAGTTTTGTCTGTTCACTCATATTGTGTGAAAGCATATATCCGACCTGGGGTTCAATAAAACCAGGGTAGTTTGAAACTTCATGGGTCGTTGATACATGACCCCCTGGAAGGGCAATGTCAATCAGAACAGTATTTATTTTAGACTGGCAGAGGTATAATCCTGCCGTCAATCCGCCGGGACCCGCACCAAGAATAATGACATCAAATTCTGAGATTGTTGGTTTGATCTGCGATTTGATCTCTTTCACCCTATCTCCGTCCAAAAGAGAGTCAAGGTTCCGTATTATCTGGCTTCTTTTTATCCCCCCTGTCAATCTGCCGGCAACCTCCTGGCCCTTATTAAAGAACAGCAATGTCGGTGAAGATTTGACTCCCAGCTTTTCAGCAAGCTCCCGGTTTTGTTGTCGGAAGATCTTGAGGAATCTGACATCATTTCCATAAAGCCGGGAAAGGTCTTCAAATTTTGAAGCAAGGGCTTCGCAGGGAGGACACTCGGATGAATAGAAATCGAGGATCACTTTATCTGATTGCAAAACTTCTCTTTCGAATTCGGATGAATTAATCTCTTTCATAATCTTTAAATATTTCCATTTGTTTTCGCTCCTGCGGGTGTTCTTTCAAAATATTCTTTAAATCCCAGTTCCATTAATTCCTTAACAGGCCTGCAGTCTGGCGAACAGATAGTGCCTGTCCTGTTTTTTGCAACAGAACCGCAACCGCCGCCGCAGGCGAGCTGGCCGGAACATTCCCTGCATTCAGGTATTGTAGTCACATCGCGGGATTCCCATTCTTCAATGATCATATCTTTCCGGGTAATTTCGGGGTAAAAAGTTCCCAGGGTCTCATCAGCCTTACCGACAGTAGCTGTGCAGGAATAAATATTTCCTGTGTAGTCAAATGCCCATTCAGTTTTGCAGGCAGGGCATGAATCAAAAAGTGGTTCGGGAAGTTCCCTGTTTTCGGACAGGAACTTGGTAATGGAATATGCCGGTTTGTAAAAATCCAGGATATGAGGATGATCCTTTGTCATCTCATATATACTTTCGTACAGCGATATCCTGTCAAATAACTTATCCGGAGATGACTGGCAGTGATGCAGTTCATAATTTCTCCCGATCTGGGTTTTAAAATACCTGCTTTTTGTCCAGCCTCTGTCAATCGCAAATTGGGCGAGGTCAGATAAGCTGTTTATGTTTTCCTTATCAATGACCATCCTGAGATTGACATCAATGTTACTCTTAAGACACGCATCGATCCCTTTTACTATTTTTTCAAATGTTTCTCCTCCACCTTTCAGGAACCTGCGTGCATTATGTACCGGCCCGGTACCATCAAGCGTTACCTGGATCTCCCTGATTTTTCCTTTTAGCAGATATGGAATATACTCTTCAAGGTAATAACCGTTGGTTACAAAACACAGTGAAAGGTCAGCTTCATTTGCCTTATCAATTATGTAAGCAATTTTTTCCTTTTGGACACTGCTGTTGAGTAAAGGTTCTCCGCCAAAAATTGTAATGTATTTTCTACGGGTTGCAAATTCTTTCTTTACATAGCTGAAAAAAGCGTCAATTACATCCTTATCAGGCTTGTTCCCGGGATTCTGGTACTGGTCCTGGTAACAGTACGGGCAGGCGAAATTGCAGCTGTAGTTTGTTACGAAAAAGATCTGGATCTCATCTTTCTCCCTCAAATCGACAAAATCAAGGTATCTCTTTCTGAACTCTCTTTTCTCCTCCGATTCATCAGATATGTAACCTTTTTCCATAAGTTCGTCCAGGAATTCCCTGTCGTGAAGATCTTCCCCTTTTCTTATTGCCTCCAGCTTTTCGGCATCGGAATTGTCGAGAATATCAGCATTGCCCGATAGCAGGTTTACTATGAAATGATTTTCGGAATCCCTGATCTTCGAGAGAATATTATATTTTGAATATCTCATTATCTGTTTATCGTCAAAAACAGGATGGCCAGGACATCAAAAAACATGAATTTGTTTCCGTAAGATTCATATTTTTAATCATGACAACCGGCAATCGTTCTCGAAATTTTTGCACAGCACTGTGCAACTTTGACTTTGACTTTGTTTACTCTGTTTTTAACAAGGCTTTTCATTTATCTTTAGAATTATTTGATTAATAAAATTTCATTTATTGCATTTACTAAACTCTCTTTCGGAAGTGCCCCCATCGCGACCTGCGGTTTACCTGTTGCGGGAATAAAAAGCAGGGTTGGCAATCCGGTTATTCCAAGCTTCTGGGCAAGGTTCCTTTCTTTCTCGGTATCAACCTTAAAGATATCAATTTTACCCGAATATTCCTTTGCAATTTCTTCAACAAGTGGCGATAACTGCCGGCACGGAGCACACCAGTCGGCATAAAAATCAATAATTGCGGGTTTGTTCCCTTCATATTTCCATTCTTTATTCAGCTCATAATTAAAAATCAACTTCTTAAAGTCGCTGTCTGTGAGTTGCACAACGGTTCCGGCTGTTGTACCCGAAGTTTTTGCACTTTTCGTTCCGGGATCATCTGTGTTATCCGCTTTACATTCAGTGAAAGCGAACGGTATAATAATTACTAAAAGGAATAGAATTTTTTTCATTTTATGGATATCTAATTTAAAGTTAAACCTGTTATGTTGCTATTATGATCATTTCGGATTTCGGATTTTGGATTTCGGATTGTTTTCTGCCGGTAATGGTCCAGCTTGACACCATTGCCTTACCTTTTTCATACGGAACTGATTCTTCTATAATCTGCACTGAAGTGAACCCTGCTTTCCCAAGCTGATCGAGATACTCATTACGGGTCACGGATCCGGCCCAACATTCTGACACTGCGACGGGATCGTTCCTGTATTCTTCCGGGATCGGATTGACGGAATAGATATCACTTACCACGAACCTGCCGCCATTCTTGAGAATCCGGTAAACCTCGTTCCAGACTGCCTGTTTGTCGGATGAGTGATTGATTGTACAGTTTGATATTACAAGGTCAGCAACAGAATCGGCGAGGTTGATCTTTTCAAGGGGGCTGTCAATAAATTCAGCATTTGTAATACCAAGCCGGTCAGCCGTATTCCTTGCTTTCTGAAGCATTCCTGCAGAGATGTCAATTCCATAGACGAATCCATTGTTCCCGACGTTTCCGGCCAGCCTGAGAACATCGGTACCCCGTCCGCTGCCGAGATCTACGCATATTTCTCCTTCGGCCGCCCGGGAAAAGTTTATTGCTCCTCCGCAGGACAGGCAGCAACTCGAATCAGCCAGGTCGCTGTACCTTTTATCTATTTCCGGATAATTCATTTTGATCTGTTTATCTATAATAATTTAATTGGAGTTCTCCTGCTTAACTACCTGCTCCGCTGACATGGCGAACCGGTCAGGAAAAAACCAAGAAACCCACCCATGATCATACTCCCGTAAGGATTGCTGGTAATTGCACAAGTCCCTGAGGTACAACCTACAAAATAATAATACAGAAAGCCTCCCAATCCGCCGATGGCAACACCAAGAAAGGGTTTCCAGAAATACCAGGACTTAAAAAACTCTTTTACAGACTTTGGTTTTGGAGTGACTGTGCAATTTGAATCCATATATTTTATTTTAATTTTCGGGGCAAAGATAAAAAATAAAATAATTAAATCGCAATAGTATCACCTAAATCTTTTTAATATCACTAATTTTTTTATTTTGAGGACCTGGACTGATTGATAATCACTCCACAATTCAGTAAGAATTTTATGGGAAACATCGAAATGAACTATTTTACAGACGGAAAAAAATGTTCTAAGTTCCCTGCGGGAATAAGGGAGAAATAAGAGATCAATAAAGAAAATATTTAATAGAGCTTACCCGGCTGCTGATTTTACTATTTCAAATGTTTCGTCTGACGCTGCCTTCATGACCTGTGCTATTTTCCCGGGTTGTCCGGCAGCCATTTCAGCTCCATCAACAAGAGCCATATAGATCTTACCGTCATCCTTGACATAGACTGAAATCCTGCAGGGCATCATAACCGACATGATCCGTTCGTCGTTGAGTTCCAGCATCTGGCCAGAATAGGCAGGCTTACATATTTCAATTACCTTGACCGGTTTTACTGTTTTTCCGGATTTTGCCAGTGACTGCTGAAGATCATGAATTGCAGGGACCTTCCATTCCCTTCGTTCAGCTTCGGCAACAAGGAGATCAACTGTTTTGTCAAAGTCATATTTGCTTGGCTTTTCAATAACAAATTTGTTCCTGGTCATAGACTTTTGATATTAGATTTCAGATATTTAAATTGAGTTTTATCAGCTCATTTTCTCCATAAGCTGTGCAATCCTTGCATTTGAAGTGATTTCCCAACCCCTCGATAAGCTTATAACATTTTTTGCACCTGTACCACTCTTTTTCCAAAAGATAATTTCCACCTTCAATCTCAATAGCTTTTCCCTCCACAAAAGATTTGGCAATTTGTTTTAATGCCCTGTTATAAATCCGGGTAAAGGTAGGACGTGAAACATTCATCTGTAAAGCTGCCTGATCCTGTGAAAGTTTTTCGTAGTTTATCAACCTGATACTTTCATATTCCTCAAATTTCAGGATGACGGGTTCGACTTTGCACATTGGCATCCCATAGGGTTTGAAGCCCTTCATTTTGGGCGGATTGGAGATCTTCCTGCTTTTATGCGGACGTGCCATTCCTTTTTGGTTTGAAGATTGCTTTGATATCGGGATAAATGAGATACCCGAAGAATACTGCCGACAAAGCTAGGATTATTTTTCCGGCCAGACAAAAAGGACCGCAATAAAATCCATCTCCAGGACCAAACAGGCAGGTGGTACACCCTATTATAGCCATTAATATGTAATCAACAAATAGTATCAATGGAAGCACAAAGAACAGTTTAATGAAGAATGAGGCTTTCATAGTTGATTATTTGTATAAAGATAGTGAACCTGCGTTCATAATCCTAACAAAATTCAACTTTTTTGACAGAACTTCAATTATCCGGCCCGGTTATTCAGGAATTATTGTTATCTGTAATGATTGAATTTTTCCCGTTAAGCAAGAACACATCATACTTTAAGGAATTTGTATCTGAAATTTTATGTTCGATCGTAAAACAGGTTTTATGAGAAATATTTGAAAAGTTATTTTTTCTGAGAATTCCTGACAGTTTTTCGATTTCAAATCCACGATGTCCGTTAAATCCTTCCCCGTGAAATGAGCCATCCTCTTCATAAAGATCAGCAATGGCGAGGTATCCGCCGGGATTCAGCAGATTATTAAAACGGGATATAATTGAATCGATATCAGTAACATGATGAAGAACCATCTGGGTAAAGATCAGGTCAAACTTTTCATTTATATAATCGGCATTTTCGAGATTGAAATATACGGTCTTAAGATTTCTTACTCCTGTTGTTTTGATTTTTTCGTTTATAACATTTAGCATCTGGAATGAGTTATCCATCAATGTGATCTCTTTTACAAGATCCTTCAGCAAAAAACTGGTAATTCCCGTCCCTGCGCCGTACTCCAGGACTCTCATTTCCGTATTTAAAGTGATCATTTCCTTTATTGCATTTGCAACAGCTTCGGAGCGATCCCAATGCATCGGATTTTTGTCCCATTCGGCTGCTTTGATATCAAATTCGTTCATAACAATTAATTAAAAACTCTGTGACTCAATTGCCTTTTTGACT
>Ga0105101_10000516_pt1 | contig 16125 bp, 15 predicted proteins | sample PPLLak21cMay2015_2_FD_87037 | JGI IMG/M metagenome (GOLD analysis project Ga0105101, IMG submission 87037) | Freshwater sediment microbial communities from Prairie Pothole Lake near Jamestown, North Dakota, USA - PPLs Lake P8 Core (1) Depth... | ecosystem: Environmental > Aquatic > Freshwater >... | reverse complement strand
CCTCGCCCTGCGGCTTGTTGCCGGCGAGCACGTCGGCCTGCATCGCCGCGCCGACCGCGACCACCTTGTCGGGATCCAGGTTGTTGAGCGGATCGCGCCGGAAGAATTCCGCGACGGCGCGCTGGATCTGCGGCATGCGCGTCGCGCCGCCGACCATTACCACGCCCTTTACCTCGTCGGGCGTGAGACCCGCGTCGCGCAGTGCTTTGCGCATCGGCCCGAGCGTCTTGTGCACGAGCGTCTGCGTGATGCGGCAGAAGGTCTCGGTGTCGATGGCGAGATCGACGAATTCGCCCGACGAGAGGCGCGCATTGATTCTCGATTCCGAATGGAAGGTCAATGCCTCCTTCGCCTCCCGCGACTTGACCTGCAACAGGCGCATGTCGCGCGGCCCGAGGGGCGGCAGCTTCGCCTCCTCGACCACCCAGCAGAACAGACGCTGGTCGAAGTCGTCGCCGCCGAGCATGGAATCGCCGCTGGTCGCCACGACCTCGAAGACCCCTTTCGACAATTTCAGGATCGAGAGGTCGAAGGTGCCGCCGCCCAGGTCGTAGACCGCGTAGATTCCCTCGGCGGCGTTGTCGAGGCCGTAGGCGATCGCCGCCGCCGTGGGCTCGTTCAGCAGCCGCAGGACGTTGAGGCCGGCGAGCTTGCCCGCGTCCTTGGTCGCCTGACGCTGCGCGTCGTCGAAATACGCCGGAACCGTGATCACCGCGCCGCTGAGGTTTCCTCCGAGCGACAGTTCCGCACGCTCCCTGAGCACCTTCAGGATCTCGGCGGAGATCTCCACCGGGCTCTTCACGCCGGCGAGGGTGCGGATCTGCACCATGCCGGGGGCGTCGACGAAGTCGTAGGGCGCGGCCTCGACGTGGGCGACGTCCCTGAGGCCGCGGCCCATGAAGCGCTTCACCGAGACGATGGTGTTCTTCGGGTCGTCGGCCTGGCGCGCCTGGGCCGGGTAGCCGACCTCGACCTTGCCGCCGGGCAGGTAGCGCACGATCGAGGGCAGCAGCGGCCGGCCGAGGGCGTCGGGCAGCACCGTGGCGGAGCCGTTGCGCACCGTCGCCACCAGCGAGTTGGTGGTGCCCAGGTCGATGCCGACCGCGAGCCGCTGCTCGTGAGGCGCCGGGGACTGTCCCGGTTCGGAGATCTGCAGCAGAGCCATGCCGTTAACGGGGCCTCAACCGTTCCATTTAATCGGTCGCTTCGTAAGCCAGATCTATCTCTTCATCGAGCCGGTCGAGGAACATCAGCTTCCTCACCAGCCCGGCGGCGCCCTGGTAGTCCTTCCTGCCATCGATCGCGTCGGCGATCTGCTTCTCGAGGACGGCTTCCTCCCGGCGAAGGTCGCTGCGCAGCCTGTCCAGCGACTGGGAATTCTTCTTCTCCGTCGCCTCTTCCAGGGCCTCGCGCAGCTCCATCTGCTGCATCAGGAACTCAGGGGGCATGGCGGTATTGGTCTCGAAGGCCACGTCGACGCCGTGCAGCTCGAGCAAGTGCTTCGCGCGTGCCACGGGATTTTTCAGTATCTGAAAAGCTTCATTCACCCGCGTGGTCCATTGGAGCGACGCCCGCCGCTCGGCGTCGCCGGCATGCGCGAAACGGTCGGGATGCACCTTCGACTGGATGTCGCGATACGCCTTTTCGAGGAGATCCTTCTCCAGCGAAAAGGCGGGAGTCAGGCCGAAGAGTTCGAAGTGGTTGTGCATCGCTTGCAGCGACGCGTCACGCGCCCCCGCCCACGTATCCCGTGAGTCGGCTGGTCGCGCGAGCGTCGTGCAATCTAGACGTTAAAGCTCTCTCCGCAACCGCACTGGTCCTTGACGTTCGGGTTGCGGAACTTGAAGCCCTCGTTCAGCCCCTCGCGCGTGTAGTCGAGCTCGGTGCCCTCGAGGTACGGCAGGCTCTTCGGGTCGATCACCACCTTCACGCCGTGGCAGTCGAATTGCACGTCGTCGGGGTTGATGGCGTCGGCGAACTCGAGCTTGTAGGCCATGCCGGAGCAACCCGAGGTGCGCACGCCCAGGCGCAGCGCGACGCCCTTGCCGCGCTTGGCGAGGAACGACTGCACGTGGTTTGCCGCCTTCTCGGTAAGAGTAATCATTATTTGTGCTTTTTCCTGTAGTCCTCGACGGCGGCCTTGATCGCGTCCTCGGCGAGGATCGAGCAGTGGATCTTCACCGGCGGGAGCGACAGCTCCTGCGCGATCTGCGTGTTCTTGATGGTCACGGCCTGGTCGAGCGTCTTGCCCTTCACCCACTCGGTGACGAGCGAGCTCGAGGCGATGGCCGAGCCGCAGCCGTAGGTCTTGAAGCGCGCGTCCTCGATGCGGCCGTCGGGGCCAACCTTGATCTGCAGCTTCATGACGTCGCCGCAGGCGGGCGCGCCGACCATGCCGGTGCCGACCGCCTCGTCGCCCTTGTCGAAGGAGCCGACGTTGCGCGGGTTTTCGTAGTGATCCAGAACCTTGTCGCTGTATGCCATATCGTTACCTCAGTGTGCTGCCCATTGAACGGAGTTCAGATCGATGCCTTCCTGGTGCATTTCCCACAGCGGCGAGAGCTCGCGGAGCTTCGCCACCTTGCGCTTGATGAGGTCCGCCGCGTAGTCGACCTCTTCCTGCGTGGTGAAGCGGCCGAGCGTGAAGCGGATCGAGCTGTGCGCGAGCTCGTCGGAGCGCCCGAGCGCGCGCAGGACGTACGAGGGCTCGAGCGAGGCCGAGGTGCAGGCCGAGCCCGAGGACACGGCGATGTCCTTCACCGCCATGATCAGCGACTCGCCCTCGACGAAGTTGAACGAGACGTTGAGGTTGTGCGGGATGCGGCGCTCGAGGTCGCCGTTCACGTACACCTCCTCCATCTGCCTGATGCTGTTCAGGAGCCTGTCGCGCAGGCGCCGCACGTGCTCGTTGTCCTTCGCCATCTCGAGCTTCGCCAGCCGCGCCGCCTCGCCGAAGCCGACGATCTGGTGCGTGGCGAGCGTGCCGGAGCGGAAGCCCCGCTCGTGGCCGCCGCCGTGGATCTGCGCCTCGATGCGCACGCGGGGCTTTCGCCTCACATAGAGCGCGCCGATGCCCTTGGGGCCGTACATCTTGTGCGCGGTGATGGTGAGCAGATCGGCCTTGAACTTCTGCATGTCGATCTCGACCCGCCCGCCGCCCTGCACCGCGTCGCAGTGGAAGACGATGCCCTTGGCGCGGCAGATCTCGGCGATTTCCCACACCGGGTGGATGACGCCGAGCTCGTTGTTCACCATCATGATGGAAACGAGGATGGTGTCGGGCCGGATCGCTGCCTTGAGTTTCTCTATATCGACAATTCCATTCGGCTCCACCTCGAGATAAGTGGCCTCGAAGCCCTGGCGCTCGAGCTCGCGGAAGGTGTCGAGCACCGCCTTGTGCTCGGTCTTCTGCGTGATCAGGTGCTTGCCCTTGGTCTTGTAGAAGTTGGCCGCGCCCTTGATCGCCAGGTTGTTGCCCTCGGTCGCCCCCGAGGTCCAGACGATCTCCTTCGGGTCGGCGTTGATCAGCGCCGCCACGTGCGCGCGCGCCTCCTCGACACCCTCTTCCGCCTTCCAGCCGAACGCGTGCGAGCGGCTCGCCGGGTTGCCGAAGAACTCGGTGAGGTACGGGATCATCTTCTGCGCCACGCGCGGATCGACCGGCGTGGTCGCGGAATAGTCGAGGTAGATGGGCAGCTTCATGCGGCGACTTTTTCCTTTTCCGGACGGAAATCCTTGATCACCGCCACCGGCTTGCCGCTGGTGTGCGCGACCAGGTCCGCTAGCGTCACGGACGAGAGGTAGTCGTACATCTTCTCGTTCAGCGTCGCCCAAAGGTCGTGCGTCATGCAGCGCTTGTCGTCGTGGCAGTTCTCCTTGCCGCCGCACTGCGTCGCGTCGAGCGGCTCGTCGACCGCGGTGACGATGCTCGCCACGGTGATCTGCGGCGCCGGCCGCGCCAGGTTGTAGCCGCCGCCGGGGCCGCGCACGCTGGAAACCAGGCTCGCGCGCCGCAGCTTGCCGAACAACTGCTCCAGGTAGGAGAGCGAGATATGCTGGCGCTCGCTGATGGCGGCAAGGGTCACCGGGCCGCGCGTCTGGCGCAGTGCCAGATCCACCATCGCGGTCACTGCAAACCTGCCTTTCGTCGTGAGTTTCATAGGTCGCCCTTAATACCCGATCAATGCGCTCAAGTATATCTAAATCCGACTGAATCAGTCAACTACTTACTTGACTGCCCTTAGAGGGTCCCTTTGCTGCGATTCGCGCTCGAGCCGGGCGAGCTTTTCGTTGAGCGCGGCAAGCGCGCGCTCCAGCTCCTCGGAATGCGCGACCAGGCTCTGGATGGCCTTGGCGTACGGGTCGTCCTGCTCGGCCACCACCGCATAGGCGGCGAAGCGCGCGTCCTTCTCCGGGTCCTTGCCCTCGACGATGCGCCCGGGGATGCCGACCACGGTCGCGCCCGCCGGGACTTCCTTCACCACGACGGCGTTCGAGCCGATGCGTGCGCCCTCACCGACCGTGAAGCCACCGAGCACCTTCGCGCCGGCGCCTACCACTACGCCCGCGCCGAGCGTCGGATGGCGCTTCGTGCCGCGGTAGAGCGACGTGCCGCCGAGCGTCACGCCCTGGTAGATGGTGCAGCCGTCGCCGATTTCCGCGGTCTCGCCGATCACCACGCCCATGCCGTGATCGATGAACACGCACGAGCCGATCCTGGCGCCGGGGTGGATCTCGATGCCGGTGAGCCAGCGCCCGAGGTGCGAGGTGGCGCGGCCGAGCCAGCGCATGCCGTGCAGCCAGAACCAGCGCGCCAGCTTGTGGATGTAGATCGCGTGCAGCCCGGGGTAGCAGGTGAGCACCTCCCACCAGGACCGGGCCGCCGGGTCCCGCTCGAGGATGCAGGCGATGTCGCCGCGCAGCTTCGTCAGCATGAGGCGATTTTAGGGGTTTCCGACTATTTTAGTAAGGCTTTCAGGAGCCCCCGCAGGATGTTCACCTCCTCGCGCTCCATCCCCGGGACGCGCGAGAAAAGCCGCCGCCAGCGCTCGCGCAGCCGGGAGCTCGGCGTCATGAAGCCGCTCTTGACCGCGGCCTCCTCCAGGTGCTGGTACAGGCCCTCGAGGTCCTCCACGGTGGCGAGCTTCTCCACTCGCGAGAACGGCATCGACGGGTCGACGCACATGTGCAGCTCGTGGGCCACGACCTGCACCGCCTGCGCGAGGTTGAGCGAGCTGAACTCGCGGCTCGCCGGGATGTGGACCAGGTACTGGCAGGCGAACATCTCCTCGTTGGTGAGGCCGGCCGACTCGGCTCCGAACACGAAGGCGATCTCGCCTTCCATCGCGGTCGCGCGCAGCGCGGCGCTGCGCACGTCGAGCACCTGCGGCGACCACTCGCGCGCCCGGGCCGACATGGCGAAGGCGGCTACGCAATCCGCGATGGCGTTTTTCAGATCCGGAAAGATCTTTGCATTCTGCAGAACATCCCCGGCGTTCGTCGCCATCCATTCCGCTTCCGGAGCGGGAAAGCGCTCCGGCGCGACCAGGCGCAGGTCGGTGAGGCCCATCGTCTTCATCGCGCGCGCGGCGGCGCCGATGTTGCCCGGATGGCTCGGACGGCACAGCACGATCCTGATCATGGGGCACTAGAATACGCGGCCAATGCATCCCCTGCTCAACATCGCGGTGCGGGCGGCGCGGCGCGCCGGCTCGATCATCAATCGCGCCTCGCTCGACGGCGGCGGGCTGAAGGTGAGAGCGAAGCAGGCGCGCGACTTCGTCACGCAGATCGACGACGCCGCCGAGCAGGCGATCCTCGACGTGGTGCGCAAGGCCTACCCCGCGCACGGCTTCCTCGCCGAGGAGTCGGGCGCGAGCGCCGGCAACGAGGAGTACGTCTGGATCATCGATCCGCTGGACGGCACCACCAACTTCATCCACGGCTTCCCGCACTACTGCGTGTCGATCGGCATCCAGCACCGCGGCGCGCTCGCGCACGCGGTGGTCTACGACCCGGGCCGCAACGAGCTCTTCACCGCCTCGAAGGGCCGCGGCGCCTTCCTCAACGACCGGCGCATCCGCGCCTCGAAGTGCCTGCGCCTCGACGACGCGCTGGTCGGCACGGGCTTTCCGTTCAAGGAGCTTTCGCGCCTCGACTTGTACGCGAAGCAGTTGAGAACCCTCATGCAAGGCAGCGCCGGGGTGCGGCGGGCAGGCTCGGCTGCGCTCGACTTCGCCTACGTCGCCTGCGGGCGGCTCGATGCGTTCTGGGAGATGGGGCTCTCGCCCTGGGACATCGCCGCGGGCGCGCTGCTGGTGCAGGAAGCCGGCGGGCTGGTGGCCGACCTCCAGGGCGAGCAGTCCTACCTGCAGTCGGGCGACGTTTGCGCGGCGACGCCGAAGGTCTTCCCCGCGCTGCTCGAGGCCATGCGCGGCTAGCTTGTCGCCCGCGAAACGCCTCCTCGCCGCCCTCTTAGCCGCTTATTCCCTGGGGGCGCACGCCCAGCAGAAGCTGCCTTCGCTGCAGGAGCTGGAGGCCGCGGGCGCAGTCGTCGGCGAGATCCGCATCCGCCCGCAGAACATCTTCGACCTCGACGACCCGAGGGAGAACAACCGGCTCTTCCGCTTCGCCAACCTGCTGCACATCACGACGCGCGAGGAGCCGATCCGGCGCTCGCTGCTCTTCAAGAAGGGCGAGTTCCTCTCGGTGCGCCGAGTCGACGAAACCGAGCGGCTGCTGCGCGGCAACAGCTACCTCTACGACGTCGAGATCCGCCCGGTGGCGTACGAGAACGGTGTCGTCGACCTGGAGGTGATCACGCGCGACACGTGGTCCCTCAAGCCCGACATCAGCATCGGCCGCGAAGGCGGCGTCACGAGCGGCACCTTCGGCATCGAGGAGCAGAACCTCCTCGGCACCGGCGTGAGCCTGAGCCTGGCCCGCGTGCGCGGCGTCGACCATACCGGGACGAAGCTCGAGCTCTCGGACAAGCATGCGCTCGGCGCATGGACCGGGCTCGACTATTCCTTCTCCGACCTCGACACCGGCAAGAGCCACGCCTTCTCCGTCTCGCAACCCTTCTACGCGCTGGACGTTCGTTCGGCCGCCGGGTTCTCCGTCGGCACAAGCGAAGGCATCGGCTCGGTCTACCGGGCGGGGTCGGTCGTTGGCGAGTACAAGCAGAGGCAGGACCGGCTGGAAGCCTTTGGCGGCTGGTCGCCCGGGCTGGTCAACGGCTGGACGCAGCGCGTGTCGGCGGGCGTCAACCACCAGGACAACCGCTACGAGCTCGACCCGGCGCGCCTCGCGCCCGAGGCGCTTCCCGAGAGCGTCACCCTCACCGGCCCGTTCCTGCGCTACGAGCTCATCCAGGACGACGTGCGCAAGCTCTTGAACTTCGATCTCATCGAGCGCCCGGAATTCTTCTCGCTCGGCTTCTCGGCGAGCCTGCAGCTGGGCCGCGCCATGGAAGGCCTTGGCTCCACCCGCGACGCGACGCTCTACTCCTTCAGCGTAAGCGACGGCATGTATCGCTCGCTGGAGCACGTCCTCCTCGCCTCCGCGTCGGTCAGCGGGCGAAGGGACGAGCTCGCGCATCGCCAGCAGCTCAGCGCCGGGGCGCGCTACTACCGCCGCCAGGCGCGCGATGCGCTGTTCTTCGCGTCGCTCTCGGGCGCGGTCTCGAAGAGCCCGGACATCTCCGACGTGCTGCAGATCGGCGGCGATAGCGGCCTGCGCGGCTATCCGCTGCGCTACCAGACCGGAGACCAGCGCGTGCTCCTCACACTGGAGCAGCGCGTCTACACCGACTGGTACCCTTTCCGCCTCTTCCGCGTCGGCGGCGCGATCTTCTTCGACACCGGCCGCGCCTGGGGCGGGAAGTTCGACCAGGGCGAGGCGAATCCGGGCTGGCTCTCCGACGTCGGTATCGGCCTGCGTATCCTCAGCACCCGCTCGGCGTTCGGCAACGTCATCCACGCCGACCTCGCCTTCCCGGTGCAGACCGGCCCGGGCATCGACTCGGTGCAGTTCGTCTTCAAGACCCGCACCAGCTTCTGAGCGGGCGGTTGTCGGGGATAATTTCCCGGTGATCTGGCTTGCCTTCAGCGCTGCGATGGTCCTCGGCATCGCCGGCCTCTGGTGGTTCGCGTGGCTGCGCCGCAAGCGCAAGCCGCCCAAGCCGACACAGCCGTACCGGGAGTGGAAGGACTAGCCGAACCCATGAAGAAACGTAAAGATATCCTGGTGGCGTTCGATGGCTCGCCGCCGGCGATGCGGGCCCTCGAGTTCGCAATCGATTTCGCCAAGGCGACCAAGGCGACGGTGCACGTCATGAACGCCCAGCTGCCGCGCGAGACGTATGCATCGATCCGCGGGCTCATCAGTGAAACGCAATACAGGCAAAAAGCCCGGGAGCAGGGCCGGCAAGTCCTGGGGGCCGCCGAGCGGCGGCTTAAGGCGCGCAAAGTCAACTTCGAATCGGAAGTCGGCTTCGGCGAATGCGCTTCGGCGATCGTGCGCTCCGCGAGGAGGCGAAAGTGCGCGGCCATTGCGATGGGAACTCAGGGCGCCGGCGCCTTGCGCGGCGCGGTGCTGGGCTCTATCGCGTGGCGCGTGATTCACCTCGCCGAGATGCCGGTGGTTCTCGTCCGCTAGCCCGCTTCATTCCGGTCATGCTTGCGCGGCGGCCGGCGACGACCGGAATCAAGCCTCTCACGGGCCAAACATGACCCGGATCTTCGCCGCACGGACCGGACCGCTTCGGCCTCGCCTGACTAGGCCCGCGGAAGTCGTCGAGCACTCGAGCTTCGTCGACTATCCGATGCCGCGCGGACGGTTGATGCGCGCCACTACGCCGATGCGGTGACACGCGGGCGGGGGCGCGCGACCCGGCGAACGATGAACTTCTCGACCTCGAGCGCGGCGAAGAGCGCGATGCCGACGGCGATGATTTCCGCGCCGTGCAGGAAATCGACGGGGCGAGTGTCGAACAGCCGCTCCATGAACGGCGCGTAGGTGAATACGAGCTGCAGCGCGACGACGAGGCCGAGCGCGGCCAGTACCGCCCGGGTGCCGCGCACGCCCACCAGCGTGAAGGACGGCGAGCGCAGGTAGCGCACGCTGAAGAGGTAGAACACCTCCACCACCACGAGCGTGTTGACGGCGTAGGTGCGCGCCTCCTCGAGGGTCGCTCCGTGCGCCTGCGTCCAGACGAACATGCCGAAGATTCCGGCTGTGAAGAGCGCCGAGACGAAGGCAACGCGCCACAAGAGAAAACCCGAGAGCAGCGGCTCGCGCGGCGGCCGCGGCGGGCGGCGCATGATGTCGGCCTCGGGGGGCTCGAAGGCGAGCGAGAGCCCGAGGGCGATGGCGCTCACCATATTGACCCACAAGATCTGCAGCGGCGTGATGGGCAGAGTGATCCCCGCGAGTATGGCGACGATGATCGCGGAGGACTCTCCGCCGTTGATCGGCAGGAGGAAGACGATGGCCTTCTTGAGGTTGTCGTAGACCGTTCGCCCTTCCTTCACCGCCGCGTCGATCGAGGCGAAATTGTCGTCGGCGAGCACCACTTCCGCGGCTTCCTTCGCCGCTTCCGTGCCGTGGCGGCCCATCGCGATCCCCACTTGCGCGCGCTTCAGCGCCGGGGCGTCGTTGACGCCGTCTCCGGTCATCGCCACGACGTGGCCGCCCGCCTGCAGCGCTTCGACGAGCCGCAGCTTGTGCTCGGGGCTCGTGCGCGCGAACACGTCGACCTCCGCCGCCCGGACGGCGAGCTCGGCACGGCCCAGAGCGTCCAGATCGCTTCCGCTCAGCACATCCTCGGAATTGGCGAGCCCGAGTTGACGCGCAATGGCGCGCGCGGTCGCGCCGTGATCGCCGGTGATCATCTTGACGCGGATTCCTGCGGAACGGCATTCGGCGACGGCCGCGACCGCCTCTTCGCGCGGCGGGTCAATCAGTCCGAGGAGCCCGAGCAGAGTCATGCCGCCGCCATCGACGTCGGAGAAGCGCAGGTCGCGGTGCTCGCTTGCAGTCGACTTCACCGCAACCGCGAGAACGCGCTGGCCGCGTGCCGCCATCTCTTCCACGCGCGCATGCCAGTAGGCCGGCGCCACGGGCTCGTCACCGTTCGCGCGGCGCTGGCGGGCGCACATCTCGAGCACGCGTTCCGGCGCGCCCTTGACGTACACGTAGCCCGCGCCGGCGTGGTCGTGGTGAAGGGTCGCCATGAAGCGGTGCTCGGCATCGAACGGGATCTCGTCGGTGCGCGGAAACGCTTTGCGCACGGCATCGAGATCGAGCCCCGCCTTCGCGCCGAGCACGAGCAGCGCGCCCTCCATCGGATCGCCGCGCACGAGCCACTGCCCGTCCCGCTGGCGCAGCGCCGCGTCGTTGCACAGGACCGCGGCACGCGCCATCTCCACGAGGACGGGCTGCTCCTCGGCTGCGACCTCCCGGCCGCCGATGCTGAACCCGCCCCGCGGCTCGTAGCCCACTCCGCCCGCGGCGATCAGATCCGCAGCCGTCGCTACGGCGCCGACGGTCATCTCATTGCGCGTCAGCGTGCCGGTCTTGTCCGTGCAGATGATCGACACGGAGCCCAGGGTCTCGACAGCAGGCAGGCGCCGCACGATGGCGTGGCGCGCCGCCATCCGCTGCACGCCGATGGCGAGCGTCACCGTGAGGATCACCGGCAGACCTTCGGGGATCGCGGCGACCGCGAGCGCTACCACGGTCATGAACATTTCGCCCGGGGCGAGATCGCGCACGAGCACGCCGAAAGCGAACAGCAGGCCGGCGAAAGTCAGGATCACGGCCGTGAGCCAGCGCGCGAACCGGTTCATCTGGCGCAGCAGCGGCGTTTCGAGCGGCGCCGCGCGCTCGACCATGCGGCTGATGTTTCCGAGCTGCGTGTCGCCTCCGGTCGCGACGGCGACGCCGGCGCCCTGACCGGCCGCGACCAGCGTGCCGGCATAAGCCATCGAGGCACGGTTCGCGAGTGGCGCAGCCGCGTCCACGGGCTCGACAGCCTTGTCGACCGGGACCGACTCGCCGGTCAACGCCGCCTCCTGCACCCTCAGGCCCTTGGCACGGACGATGCGCAAGTCGGCGGGCACCTTGTCGCCGGGCTCGAGGATCACGAGATCCCCGGGAACGAGATCCCTCGCCGCGATCGAGCGCCGCGTCCCCTCGCGCAACACGCTCGCGCGCGGGGCGAGCATCCCCTGGATTGCCGATAACGCGCGCTCGGCCTTGCCTTCCTGGACGAAGCCGAGCGTCGCCTGCACGAGGACGACCCCGAGGATGACCGTGGCGTCCAGCCAGTGGCCGAGCCCGCCCGAGATGGCGCCTGCGGCAAGCAGCACGAGGATCAGCAGGTTGTTGAACTGCGCGGCGAAGCGTGCAAGCGGCGCGCGCGGTTTCGCCTCGGGCAGGCTGTTCGGGCCGAAGCGCGCGAGACGCTCCCTCGCCTCCGTTTCCCGCAAACCCTCTTGCCGCGTCGCGAGCGCGCGCAATACCTCATCCGCAGGCCTGGCGTGCCAGGGTTCATCGGCGCGGCTTTCCGCCGCGGGCGGCGCCAGCACCTGCGGCAACGAGCGATCCCGGCTGGAAGTCATCTCAAAAACAGGCTCGCAGCAGGATGACGAGGCATCCCAAGAGCAGGAAGGCCGCGTGCCGGTCCTCGATCAGCGCCGCGCCCAGATACACGGCCCACAGCGCGAACGGCAACTCGGAGGCGAGCCGCACTGGGTCACGGTGCAAGGCACGGCGGGCCTGCAGCCACGGCGCGCCGGCAGGCCAATCTTCAAACGAGGCTGGCTGCACGCATTCATGGCACGATCAGGACAGGAACGGGCGAGCGGTCGAGCGCTCCCGAGGCGACGCTTCCCAGCAGGATTCTGGCAAGCCCTGACGTCTGGCGGGCGCCTAGAACCAGTATGTCGGCGCGCCACTCGGCTGCGTTTCCCAGAAGAGTGACGAGGGGTGCTCCAGACGCCACTTGCGTCTTTACCCGCCATCCTTTCTTGCGCAGCACGGCGCAGGCAACCTTCAGGCTGCGCCGAGCCTGGTCGATTCTGCTGCGGTTGATGCGCACGATTTCGTTTCGCACGGCCTCGCGAGCCGCGCGCGGAAAGCGCGAGGTCTGCGGCAACGGGAGCGGTTCGACCGCATTGACCAGGACGGCGAGGCGGGCGGCGCCCGGATCCAGTCGCGCAAGAAACCGGATGACGCGTCGCGCGGCTGGTCGGCCATCGAATCCTATCAAGAACCGTCGTACGTGCGCAGGTGCGGCGCGAGCAACCAGCACCGGGCACGGCGCGGCGGCCGCTATGCGCCGCGAAACGCTACCGGCAAGCAGCCGCCTGAACGTGCCATGTCCTCGCCAGCCGAGCGCTATGACATCGGCGGACACGCGTCGCGCTTCGCTCAAAATCGCGGCAGCAGGCGGCTCGTGCGCCTCCACTACGTCTGACTCGCGCCAATACCGAGCCAGCTTCGCGCGGAGCGCTTGCGCTTCGGCGGCGAGCGCACGCTCGAACGCAGCGCGCAACGCAGGCGACGCACTCGGCCAGGAAGAGGCCCCGCGCGCTACCACGCCGGTGGCGCGCGTGGTCTGCGGCCAAGGCAACGCGGCTGCAACAGCGAGCGCGGCATTCGCGGATGGGGATCCGTCGCTCGCTACGAGGACCTGAAATTGCTTCGCCATCTGCCAGCAACAGTACCCGGCACGCCCAAGCGTCGATTGATCCATGTCAATTGCCGCTTCGCGATCCCGGCCTCCGCCGGCCTCGGGGACCACAAGATCATCACAACGCTATGCCCGGGCGGCAAGGAGCGCATGCGGCGGCTGATGAATGTGATCCAGGGAGGTCGGGCGGATCTCAAGCCGCTCGTCACGCACCGCTTCAAGCTCGACGACATCGAGCGAGCGTACGAGCTCTTCTCGAATCAGCGCGACGGCGTGCTGAAAGTGGCGATCACGCCGTAGACGCATTACCTCACCAAAGCTACGGGCAATGCCGCATGCGCGGCGACCTTCAATGCGACTGAACCGATGACGGCATGGTGCGCCGCGCCCATGGCGTGCCGCCCAGCGAGCATCAGCCCGGCTAGACACGGCGAAGCCGGGCATTTGCAAAGAGAAACGGTCTTGCGCAGGCTGCATACCTGCCGGAAGATGGCGGCCGCCGATGGATCGCCCCAGCTTCCCTTCGCCCGACCTGCCCGGTACTACGCCCATGATGCAACAGTACTTGCGCATCAAGGGCGAGCATCCTGACATCCTGGTGTTCTACCGGATGGGGGACTTCTACGAGCTTTTCTATGACGACGCCGAGAAGGCGGCGCGGCTGCTCGACATCACGCTGACGCAGCGCGGACAGTCGGCGGGAGCGCCGGTGAAGATGGCGGGCGTGCCGGTGCATTCGGTCGAGCAATACCTGGCCAAGCTCGTGAAGCTGGGCGAAGCGATCGCCATCTGCGAGCAGATCGGCGACCCGGCGCTGGCGAAGGGGCCGGTCGAGCGCAAGGTCACGCGCATCGTCACGCCCGGCACGCTCACCGACTCGGCGCTGCTCGACGACAAGGCGGACAACATCCTGCTCGCCCTCTGCCGCGATCGGAGCACGGTTGGCCTCGCGTGGCTCTCCGTCGCGAGCGGCGTGCTGCGGGTCGCGGAGGTCGCGCCCCAGGCACTCGCGAGCGAGCTGCGGCGGATCGATCCCGCAGAAGTGCTTTTTCCCCAGGAAAACCCTTTTGAAGAGGCAAAGGGCTTCTTCGGCACGCCGCTTCCGTCGTGGCACTTCGACGTCGAGTCGGGAAGGACGAAGCTGCTGAAGCAGCTCGGCGCGGCGAGCCTGGCCGGCTACGGCTGCGAGGATTTCGGGCTTGCCATCGGCGCGTGCGGCGCGCTCCTCGAATACGCCGGACGGACGCAGGGGCAGGCGCTGTCCCACGTCGCCTCGGTGACGGCGGAGCGCAGCGCCGAGTACGTGCGCCTCGATGCCGCCACGCGCCGCAACCTCGAGATCACAGAGACGCTGCGCGGCGAGCCCGCCCCCACCCTCTTCTCCCTGCTCGACGGGTGCGCCTGCGGCATGGGCAGCCGTCTGCTGCGACACTGGCTGCATCATCCGTTGCGGGATCGGGCCGTGCTGGCGGCCAGGCACGATGCCGTGGCTGCCTTGCAGGATTCCCATGTCGACATCCAAAGGAGCCTGCGGCAGTTCTCCGACGTGGAACGCATCACGGCGCGCATCGCACTCCTCAGCGCGCGGCCGCGCGAGCTTGCGGGATTGAGGGATTCAATTGCCCTGCTTCCCGAGCTGCGAGAAGCCATTCCTTCAGTCACTGGGTTGTTGAAGCAACTCCATGACGACCTGCAAACCCCGCAGGAATGCCTCGAGCTGCTCGCCAAGGCCATTCAGCCGGAGCCGGCGGCACGAGTGATCGACGGCGGGGTCATCGCCAAGGGGTACAGCGCCGAGCTCGACGAGCTGCGCGGGCTGCAGTCGAACGCGGGCGAGTATCTTGTCGAGCTGGAGACGAAAGAGCGCGAGCGCACGGGCATCCCGAACCTTCGCGTCGCCTACAACTCGGTGCACGGCTACTACATCGAGGTGACCAACGCGCAGGCCGACAAGGTCCCGGCCGACTACCGCCGTCGCCAGACCCTCAAGAACGCCGAGCGTTACATCACCCCGGAGCTGAAGGCGTTCGAGGACAAGGCGCTCTCGGCCCGGGATCGCGCCCTGGCGCTGGAGAAGGGCCTATATGACGATCTCCTCCAGAAATTGAATTCTTTCGTAAAGCAGCTACAGGCCATCGCCCGCGCCCTTGCCCAGCTGGACGTCCTGGCGAGCTTCGCGTGCACGGCGTCGAGGCGCAACTACTGCCGCCCGCAGTTCTCCGAGAAGATCGAGATCGACATCGAGGGCGGGCGCCATCCGGTGGTGGAAGCGCAGGTGGAAGGCTTCATTGCGAACGACTGCCGCCTGCACGCCGCCCGGCGGCTGCTCCTCATCACCGGCCCGAACATGGGCGGCAAGTCCACGTACATGCGCCAGGTCGCGCTCATCGCGCTCCTCGCGCACGTCGGGTCCTTCGTGCCCGCGCGCAGCGCGCGGCTCGGCCCGATCGACCAGATCTTCACGCGCATCGGCGCGGCAGACGACCTTGCCGGCGGGCGCTCGACATTCATGGTCGAGATGACCGAAAGCGCCTCCATCCTGCACAACGCCACCGAGCGCAGCCTCGTGCTTATGGACGAAGTGGGCCGCGGCACTTCGACGTTCGACGGCCTCGCGCTCGCCTGGGCCATCGCCCGGCAGCTCATCGAAGGCAATCGCTCGCTCAGCCTGTTCGCCACGCACTATTTCGAGCTCACGCGCCTCGCCCTCGAATACAAGGACGTCGCCAACGTGCACCTGGACGCGGTGGAGCACAAGGACACGGTCGTCTTCCTCCACGCCGTCGAGGAAGGACCCGCGAGCCAGAGCTACGGCCTGCAGGTCGCCGCGCTTGCGGGCGTGCCGAAGGGCGTCGTGCGCCAGGCGAAAAAGTACCTTCAGCTACTAGAGGAAGCGAGCGTCTCGCGTGGCAGCCAGAGCGACCTTTTTGTTTCCACCACTCCACAACCTGCCGAGCCGCCCGAAGATCCGATCCGTTCGGAACTTCAGAAGCTGAACCCCGACGAGCTCACGCCCCGCGAGGCGCTGGAGCTTCTCTACCGCCTCAAGAAGCTCTAGCCGGCCCGCACGGGCCGGCGCGGAAGGACGGCGATGCGCGCCTCTCCCGCCGGTTCGGCGCCGACGAGGACGAGTCCATCGCCCGCGACGCGGTAAGAGCTGCCCTCGCTGACGAAGCTATCCAGCGCCCGGCCGTCCTCGGTGATCCAGACGCGCCCGGCGACGACGTCGATCGCGATGCCGCGGGCGCCGCGCAACCGGAGGAAGTCGTTCGGCTTCATTCGAAGGACCATGCCGCGATCCTAGGAACGCGGGGGCGCGCCGAACAGCCTCTCTTTCCCTAAACTGTGCCCGTAACAGGTGGCGCCGGAGAGAACTGTTATGGCACGCCGGCGCCGCAACTGTGTCTGGCTCGAGTACAGCCGCCTTG
>Ga0105101_10000515_pt1 | contig 16126 bp, 12 predicted proteins | sample PPLLak21cMay2015_2_FD_87037 | JGI IMG/M metagenome (GOLD analysis project Ga0105101, IMG submission 87037) | Freshwater sediment microbial communities from Prairie Pothole Lake near Jamestown, North Dakota, USA - PPLs Lake P8 Core (1) Depth... | ecosystem: Environmental > Aquatic > Freshwater >... | reverse complement strand
TATTTCATCGCCGGGTTGTGCAATTTGTGCTGCACGGCCGATTGTTTTGTAAGGATATTGGCCCGTTCCCTCATTGGTATCATTTCCTGTTACAGCAACATGGTACTCCCTTGCATGTGCCGGAAAAGTCATCAGGAATGCAAGAATCAGGAACTTTAATGGCAATCTGTCTCTCCTGTTTGTTTTCATAGCTTTTTATTATTCAAAAATGAATGTTCCGAAACTATTATATTCATGGAAGGATTTACCTGTTTTCTGCCATGCGAAATGCGAGCTACCCTGATCATAATCAATACGATACATATTTGCCCTCCATTTTGTTCCCGATTCGGGAGGCATATTTGGCAATGGAGCAAGTACCTTGTATGGAATAAAGAATTCTGCGATCCAGCCGGTCACTGAGGCTCCGCTTTTCTTTTTTCCGCCAGCAGTACTTGTAGCATGTTGAATTTTTCTGTCACCCTCGTAATGCCATGGAAGCCATCCCAGGAATGAGCCCTTGTAATTTGGAACCATTATCGGAAGTTCATAATTCAAAGGGGAAATCTCATATTCAAAATAAACAGGGAAGTCTTCGCTTGTCCAGAGGAAAACTTCTACAACATCTTCATTCCACAGATTAAGGTTTTCGCCTTTCATCTTTGAGGTCAGTTTCTTATCCCCACAATCGAAAAGAAAATAGATCCCTGTTCCGGAATAGAGCACCTTAGCCCTGGTCTGGTAAGGCGAATTATCCGGGCCCTGCTGTTGCAGAGTGACCCATTCTGTTATTTTCCATGCTTCTGCGCTTCCGTTGCCGGTCACTTTAAAATCCTGACATTTCTTTATTATCATTGAACCGGGCTGGCTGTTTTGAGCCACAGAAACGGTATAGCCATTCATAATCAGAACAAACAGGCAAAGCAGGAACAGGCGAAATGAGAGTTTTAACTGTGTTTTCATGGTGAAATTACTTATTTGGCATGTTAAAATTATTATGAAAAATCCGTTTTTAAAACCGATAAAAAGGTAGTATTAAGATTTGTTCTATACAACACTTTATTTCACTACAAATTCTAAATTTGCTGGATCATAGTATTAATCACGAATTTCCATGCCTGACCTTGAAAAATATTTCAGCCGGTATCGTAAAAATATTGTAGGTATTGACACTGAAATTGAAACTCCCGATGGTTTCAAAAAGCTTGTCTATGCCGACTGGATAGCAAGCGGAAGGTTTTATGGACCTATCGAGAAGAGAATGCTGAACGATATAGGTCCTCTTATCGGAAACACTCATTCTGAATCTTCCGCCACAGGTATTGCAATGACAAACGCATATCATAAAGCACAGAAACTGGTTAAGCGTCACGTTAATGCCGGCGGCGATGACCTGCTGCTATTCACGGGCACGGGAATGACATCAGCCGTCGCAAAGCTGCAAAGGTTCCTGGGCCTTAAAGTGCCGGAACAGGCGATGAAATATTGTGCTTTCACAACAGATAAATTTCAAAGTTGCAAGGATATCCCCAACAACAACAGGCCTGTTGTCTTCCTCACACATACGGAACACCACTCAAATCACACCTCCTGGTTTGAAACCCTTGCTGATGTAGTTGTGCTTGAGCCTTCGCCAAACCTGACAGTAAATCCCGATTCTTTGCGAAGGGAAATTATTAAATACAAAGAGAGACCACTGCTTATCGGCTCATTTTCAGCATGTTCAAATGTCACAGGATATTTTCCTCCATACTATGAGCTTGCCCGGATAATGCATGAGCACAACGGATTATGCTTTGTTGATTTTGCAGCATCAGCACCATATGTTGATATCAATATGCACCCTGACGATCCCGCGCAGCAACTTGATGCAATCTTCTTTTCACCGCATAAGTTCCTTGGCGGTCCCGGCAGTGCGGGCGTCCTGATCTTCAACAAAAAGCTGTATAAGAACCAGATACCTGACACACCCGGTGGTGGAACAGTCAAATGGACCAACAGATGGGGCGGCTACAGTTACATAACCGACATCGAGGTTAAGGAAGACGGAGGTACACCCGGTTTTCTTCAGGGTATAAAGGCAGCGCTTGCAGTCACCCTGAAGGAACAGATGGGAACAAAAAATATCCACAAAAGGGAACAGGAGCTTATAGAACTGACCTTTAGCGAATTACCAAAGATAAATGGTATCCATCTCCTTGCAGAGAATATAACAGACAGACTTGGCGTATTCTCATTCTATGCTGATAAGATCCATCATAATCTGATGACCAAGCTTCTTAATGACAAATTCGGGATCCAGGTAAGAGGCGGATGTTCCTGCGCCGGAACATACGGTCATTTTCTTCTGAATGTCGATTTCAAATTGTCACTTGAGATCACCCACAGGATTGATGCCGGAGATCTCTCTCTTAAACCCGGATGGATAAGAGTCTCCCTCCACCCTACCATGACTGATGATGAATTGTTCTTTATTATCAACGCAATTAGAGAGACAGTTAAAAATGCCTCAACATGGGGAAAGGATTACCTGTATGACTCCCACACAAATGAGTTCTATCATAAAACCTTTCACGAGAAAGAAATTTCGAGGTATTCACGGTGGTTTGAGCTGAAACTTTAGGGCGTTAAGGCGTTTCATATCATTAACACCCTGAATCCGAGCAGATTCACCAGCTTCTGTCCCGGACAGAAAATTTTGTACGCCAGCGGCCATACTTTCGAAAGGTAGTCATCCTGTGCCTTACGGATTATAAGGATGAGCTCATCAAGTGCGGGAGGATTTCCTGAACCTGTATATTTATAGTCGAGGGTTAGTATCAACTGCGTAAGGTCATTGTATTTGCCAAGATTCATTGTAAGAATATCGAGTCTCTTTTCAAGAGTTTTGACTTTGCCGGGATTAAGTGGTCTGAAGAACCATAGCTGGTAAAGAAAATCCTTTGCACGTTTCCTGAACTGGTGCACATCGGCTGGCTTCATGCTGTTACGGCAAGATAAGTATTTGTCAGTTACAATATTATATGTTTTATCCAGTTCAGACAACAGCATCTTAGGATCGAAGTTATTCATAGCCTGGAAACGGACTCTGTAGCCGGACTTGCCCAGCAGGTCATCGATCGCAGCAAGGTCAGCCTGAATGCCGGTTGAAGGCTCTGCCGGTATGTCGGCTTTACTAAGGATTTTTTCAAGCTTCTCATTATCCGATAGCATAGAGAAAAGTCCGGAATGATTTTTTTTAAGGCTTTTAAGTGTTTTCCTGTGTACGGAAGTGTCACGCCATGAGCTCATTATCCGGCCGACCTCCCTGAATGTCCCGTATTCCCTGTTATAGAATTCTTCATCAAACTGGTTGCCGATCAGTCTCATGACAGCTCTCGATCTTTTCATCAGCACCCTTACATCATGAACCACATCATCGTCGGGAACAGGTTTGAGCTTCAGCAGAGACTGGGCTTCACTGATATATCCCGACAGAGCAGGTTTGATATCCCTGAGTTTCACATAATCGAGTTCCATGATCGGATGGTTGAAATTCAAAGCCAATAAAGTTAATAATTAATTTTACTATCCCCCGAAAAGACTAAATTTGCTGATAATAAACCAGATGATGACATCTTTCTGAAAAACATATGAAAAAATTAATATTCATCCGTCATGCCAGAGCTGAGGATCAGGATTCAGCCATATCCGATTTTGAACGGTCGCTGACTGTCAAAGGGAAAGTGATCTCGGGTGAGATGGCTCGCAGATTCAGGGAAAAAGAGAGCGAACCGGGACTGTTAGTTTCAAGTCCCGCATTCAGGGCACTCGAAACCGCCTATATCTTTGCAGCCGAATTCGGAATCAAACCGGAAGAGATCCGGATCGACAGCAATCTCTATTACAAACCGGGCATGAAACACCTCATGGAACTTCTCGGAACAGTTGGCGATGAAGTCAACACAATAACACTATTCGGGCATAATCCCTCATTTACCGAAATGCCAGACAGACTTTGCAAAAACGGCTGTGAATTTCTCACTAAAACAAGTATTGTCTGTATTTCGTTCCAGATAAAAACCTGGTCGGACTTAAAACTTGATTCCGGCACTCAGGAATACTTTTTAAAACCGGCAAAATAGATGAGCAAAAGTTACAATCCTAAGGAAATAAGCTGGTTGTCGTTCAATGAACGTGTTCTCCAGGAAGCCGAAAATAAAGATGTTCCCCTTATCGAACGCTTTAAATTTCTCGGTATTTATTCAAATAACCTTGATGAATTCTTCAGAGTAAGGGTTTCCACACTGAGAAAAATAACCCAACTGGGATCAAAATCAAAGGATATTCTTGGATATAATCCCAAAGCAACACTTAAGAAGATTCAGGAGATCGTGCTACAGCAGAATACAAAGTTCGAAAAGATCTACAAATCACTTATACAGGAGCTCGATAAGCAAAATATCCATATTATCAATGAGAAACAACTTAACCAGGAGCAATCCGATTTCGTCAGAAAATATTTCATAAAAGAAGTAAGAACAAGGCTGATGCCGTTTCTCATTGAAAAAAATTCTGAACTTCCAAATCTTGTTGACGACGCGATATACCTTGCGATCCAGCTTTACAATAAAGAGACCCGTAAAAAAAGGTTTGCTCTGCTTGAAGTCCCGACAGATGTGCTTCCTCGTTTTGTCATACTTCCGGAGAAAGGCGATGACAAATTCATTATTTTTCTTGACGATATCATCAGATCAGGCCTGAAGGAAATCTTCTTCCTCTTCGATTTTGATGAATTTTCAGCATACACCATCAAACTTACAAGGGATGCAGAGCTTGAGATAGCCGACGACATCTCCGAAAGCTATATTGACAAGATTTCCCGAAGTCTCCAGCAGCGGAAATGGGGATCACCTGTAAGGTTCATCTATGACCGGAAAATGCCTGATGACCTTCTTAATCTGTTAACAAAGAAGCTCAATTTAGGACCCGACGATGCTGTCATTCCTTCAGACAGGTATCATAATTTCAAGGACTTTATGCGGTTTCCGAATCTGGGGAAAAAGAAATTCTATTATGAACCGATGGCTCCCGTGGTTCACAAGGATATTCAATCAGGAAAAAGCATTTTATCTGCAATAAAGAAGAAGGATATTATGCTTTACTTCCCCTATCATCCGTTCGATCATCTGATCGATCTTCTCAGGGAAGCATCCATCGATCCTTATGTAACTTCAATACAGATAACACTTTACAGGCTTGCACGCAATTCAAGTGTAATCAATGCCCTATTGAATGCCGTGAGGAACGGGAAAAGCGTGACCACAGTTGTTGAGTTGCAGGCAAGATTCGACGAGGAGGCCAATATCCTCTGGGGTAAGAAGCTCATGGATGAGGGAGTTAAGGTTATTTACGGCGTCCCCGGCCTGAAAGTTCATGCGAAACTGCTGCTTATCACGCGTAATAAAAATGAAATTCCACAGCGATATGCCGCAATTGGTACAGGTAATTTCAACGAAGATACCGCAAGAACCTATTGCGACCACCTTCTGCTGACAACAAATCTAAAGATCACAAATGAGGTGTTAAAGGCATTTAACTTCTTCAATGTCAACTATAAGAAGGATAACTACTACCACCTTGTACTCTCTCCTTTTTCGCTGAGAAATAAGATCATTCTACTTATTGAAAATGAGATAAAGAATGCAAAGGCAAGGAAAAAAGCCTGGATATATCTTAAACTGAATAACCTTACCGATTTTGAGATCATAAATTACCTCTACGAAGCCAGCAAGGCAGGTGTAACCGTTAAACTTATTGCGAGAGGAATGATATCACTTGTTCCCGGTTTGAAAGATATAAGTGAAAATATTAAAGCTATTGGCATTGTTGACAGGTTTCTTGAGCACAGCAGATTCATGATCTTTTGTAATGGCGGAGATGAAGAATACTACATATCATCTGCGGATTTAATGACCAGAAATATTGATCACCGGATTGAGGTTACATGTCCGGTATTTGACAAGAATATCAGGAATGAGCTGAAACAGATCTTCCAGATCCAGTGGAATGATAACGTGAAGGCACGAAAAATCGATGCCAGTTTTTCGAACAAGTTCGTGAAATCTGACAAGAAACCGGTTCATTCACAGGTGGAGATTTATGATTACCTTAGAAAGGTGCATGAGAAGGGGCTGTGAGAGGAGAGCGGAGAGCGTAGAGAGGTGAGGGTAGAGCGTAGAGCGTAGAGCGTAGAGATGTGAGTGGGTCAGGTCCGGATTATGATGATAAGCGATTTATGATAGTGATATGAATATTACAGCTCTGGTTATAGGAACGGCAGTGATTGTGGTTTTCTCGTGGTTCTTTTCGATAAAGCAAAAGAGGTACCACGGGATTGTAAGGTTCTTTTCCTTTGAGAGCATATTTATAATCCTCCTTTTAAACTACAGATTATGGTTTCGGGATCCCCTTTCCTGGCATCAGCTACTGTCGTGGATTTTCCTGTTTGCCTGCATATATCCAGGGATTGCCGGTTATCTTCTGCTTAAAAGAAGAGGAAGGTCTGAAAATAGTTTCGAGAATACGACGGTACTTGTCAAATCAGGTATCTATAAGTACATAAGGCATCCATTGTATTGTTCGCTTCTGCTATTGGGAACGGGTGTTATGTTCAAGGATCCCGGGATCGCTCAGTTGGTACCGGGAATAATAAATGCAGTAGCTATATACTTTACAGCCAGGATAGAAGAGAAAGAGATGGTTGCAAGGTTTGGGAGTGAATATGTTGAATACATGAGGGAAACCAGGATGTTTATTCCTTATTTAATTTGATCCCCTTTAACGCTGGGCCCTCCCATGGGGAAAATAAGAAAGTGGTATATTCTAATAGCAATAATCGATTATTCTGCTGTTATCCAGTTAATTACCCTTTCGGAACCGGGTTTTTCCCTTGTCATGATAACATCAACCAGCTTACCGTTTTCGTCGATCAGGTATTTCTGAAAATTCCATTTCACTTCTGAATCCATGACCCTGTTCTTTTCTTTGGATGTGAGCCACTGGTACAGAGGGTGCATATCGTCTCCTTTAACTGAAATCTTTTCCATCAGGGGGAATGTAACATCATATTTATCTGTGCAGAATTGCCTTATTTCCAAAGCATTCCCGGGCTCCTGTCTGGCGAAATTGTTCGCGGGAAAACCCAGGATCACAAGTTTCTGTCCGTATTGATCGTGCAATGTCTGAAGGTCTTCGTACTGAGGTGTGAAACCGCATTTTGAAGCAGTATTGACAACCATTACTTTCTTACCTTTAAGTGATGAGAGGTCAAAATCTTCACCCTCCAGAGTTTTTACCTTGAAGCTGTAAAATCCCTCTGACTGGGTTAAAGCGGTGACCGGGGCAGTCATTAAAAACAAGAAGGCAATAGTTTTAAACATTTTCATTTTTAGAGTATTAAGTCCGATTTTAGAACACAGGCACAGTTGAATTGTTCAATTCTTTTTCATTTCATTAATCAGGTTTTGGATTTTTCTCTGCCAGCTTCAGTACCTCTACCAGTGCTCTGCTATTGTGGTATGCACCTTTCCAGGCACTTGCCTTGCGTGATGTTTTGCTCTCTGGGGAAGTGTCGAGTCCATTGGAGTACCATTCACCGTATTGATGATCTACAATTTCATTCTTTATGTACGTCCACATTTTACGGAACGCATCGGGGTAAACAGGCTCATCGGGATATAATGCAGAGAAAAGAGCAAGTGAATGCCATGCTTCTGCCTGAGCCCACCATGATTTACGTTTGTCCATAATTTCGATCTTATCTGCTTCCTTAAAATAGTAACCCCTCTCAAACAGACCGTAATAATCACTATCAAAACCTGATTTAAGAGTGTGATCGACCATTTTTTTTGCCTTTGTAAATGTGACCGGATCGGGCTCTCCGTAAAGCGTTTCCGATGCATCAAGTAAAAGATAGGCAGTCTCAATATCATGACCGAATGAGACATGGTCATACCTCATATTTTTCTCGATAAATGACCTGGAGGAATCTTTAAAAATCACCGGTTTAAGGTCTCTTGTAAAATACAGATGCAGGTAACCTTCATCACAGGTCATTGTATCCCTGACTATTTTCAGCATTTCTTCAAGCCGTTCTTTTACGAGTTTATCCGGCCACACCTGGCAGGTATTGGTAATAGCCTCCAGCAGATGGATGCTTGAGTTCTGATCTTTCCAGCCAGCCGGACTCCATCCGGCGCGGTTGATGATCTGTGTCGACTCAGTTTCGGTAACTTTCAGGCCCGGAGACACAATTACATTATAATATCCACCATAAACCGGGTCGTGGGCAAATTTCTCGAGCCAGTTAAATGTCGTTCTTACCCAATACAGGACGGATGTATCCTTATTTATTTTTGCATACTCCGATAGTCCATACAGTGCGAACGCATTACCATAAATATGTTCATATGACCGGTCCGGGATACGATCTGAACTGACAATATAGTCCAGGAAGAAACCACCATCCTGCCTGTCCCACATTTTCTCAGTCAGAAATTTGAAGCCATGGTCTGCGGCTTTTCTGAATACCTCATTTTCAGGATATTCAGATGCTGCTTTTGCAGCTGTCCAGAGCCCTCTCGCCTGGGTTACAAGCATCTTGTCCTGGGATTCCGACATGGTCCAGTCATGGTCAAAGTTTGTCCAGTAGCCGCCGTTAACAGTGTCAATTATCCTAGGGTACCAGTGATCAAGAACACTGTTGAGCTCGAATTCAATTTCGGCGAGCGACACTCCAAAAAATATGTTCTGTTCTGATTTAGACCTGCACCCGGTCAGAAGCACTGTAAAGATGATGACAGAAATATTGAATCTGATTAAAAGTGCTATTGATTTCATCTCAATGATTTATAAATATTTTACAAAATAATACTTTTTGAAATGCCTTAGTGATCCTTAGGTTCTATAAATTTCCAAACAGGCACGTGGGATGGAGTTACCTGGATTACGCAATGATCAGGATTCTTAACGGAAAAATTTTGATTTTTTAGAACGGGCCAGGGGTTCATTAAACAGCAGTGAACCTAATTCCCTTGGAACATCTGTCTCAATAATATCAATGCCTTTTGTAAAGAATTCATCGTACTCATTTTTCAGTGAATTATAATCTTTTACCTGATTTGTAAGGTATTTTCTGTCTACATTCCTGGAGCTTCCGGCCAGGCACATAACACCTCTCTGATGAAGAAAATTATAAAGTTCAGTATCCTGCGGCAGATTGTGTCCGACGAATGCGATCACATTTTTCCAGGGGATTCCCGTTTTCTCAAATTCAAGCGCCTGTTTTATGTTTGGCACCATCACCTCCATCATGATATTCTTGTTCAGTTCATAACATTTCCTGGCTTCATCGAAGCTGTATACAATCATGATGACATTCCCTTCAGCATTGTGTTCCTCTGCTTTTCTTACTCTTGCGGCCACGGGGACATCTTTCTGATCCAGTACCAGTATACTCTTTCCCCTGGCCCATTCCAAAGCTTCATCAAGTGTAGGGATCTGATAATCAGTGACATTGCCCTTAAGATCTTTGAGCTTCAGCTTTTTAAGTTCACTCAGAGTGAAATTATTAACATTACCCTGGCCGTTGGTTGTTCTGCGCAAATTCGGATCATGATGTAAGACAATTGCGCTGTCCTTTGTATATCTCGGATCGCATTCCATGAATGCATAAGTATGTTTCAGAGTGTACTCAAAAGTTGCCAGGCAATTTTCAGGATAACCTTCCATGGATCCCCCCCGATGAGCACTGACCAGTGGCAACTGATCACCGTTATATTGTAACAACATCTGCAGCTGCTTACCATTTTTTAACGTGACCAGGTGAAGTTTGCCAGCAGGCTGACCATTCATATTGATTCCGGTGAAAACCATTAATATGAACCAGGTCAGTTTCAACTTAAATGCGATATATTTCGTAATTTTCATTGCGAATTGTTTCGTAATATAAATATTTTTCACGCAGTAAAATAACAAATTAAATAAATAATGGCTATGAACTGATTATTATTAACGCGTTGTACGGTTGACATCTTCACTGGCTGCAAAGGGGGTGAGTACGTGTGATTGAATTTCAAATATATTAAGATTTCAACCGCACAAGACGTTATTATTAATATACAGTAACTAACTTGTCCTGACGAAATTTTTGTAACTTTCAATCGTATAATACATTTGATTAATTAATGATGAAAACATTTTTTATTATTCTCCTGTTTATCATTAATACCTTCTGCACCGGTGACCCGGTAATGAATATTGGTTATTATTTTTCTACTCCTGACCAGATTTATCTTTTACCTGAAACTCTTCTGGAGATTTCCGGTATAGCTGGATTGAATGAGTCTTCAATTGCCTGTATCCAGGACGAGCATGCCACTATTTATATTCATGACATAGACAAAAATCAGATAGTCAAAAAATTTAATGTCGGCGACAGCGGCGATTATGAAGGAATAGCCCGGGTTAATAAAACACTTTTTATCCTGAGGAGCGACGGGGTTATTAACGAAGTAACAAATTTTGAGTCCGGAAAATTCGATAAAACTATTCATAAAACAGGCATAGAGTGGAAGGACAATGAGGGATTCTGTTACGATCAGAAGAATAACAGGCTCCTGATAGCACCCAAGGAGACTCCGGGGAAAGACTCAGGGAACAAAAATATGAGATACATTTACGGATTCAGTCTGGTTTCGGATAAACTCATCAATGAACCAGTCTTCAGGTTTGACCTGGAAGTCATTAAAAAATTTGCCCTGGACAACAAAATAAAGGTACCGATGAAGGGCAAAAAAGGGGAAAAGCAGGAACCTGATCTGGAATTAAGGATCTCTGCGCTCGGAATCCATCCCGTTACAGGTAATTTATTCGCAGTATCAGGTACCGAAAGAATCCTGTATGTCTTTGACACGAAAGGCAACATCAGGTACATTCAGAGGCTGAATTCCGATCTGTTCAGGCAGCCTGAAGGAATTACCTTCATGAAGAACGGTGATATGTTCATTTCAAGCGAGGGAAAGAAAAAACCTGCCACCCTGGTCCGGTTCAATTATAAACCAGGTAATGTGGCTTTTTAACAACAACCAACTATCAAAAATATGAAATCCACCCGGCGTAAATTTATTTCGACAACTTTTGCAGGAGGTCTTGCTGCTGCAACTTTGCCCCTATCATCCTGCGGATCAGAGAGTACAGTTTCGGGTTCATCAGCCGACCTGAAAGCCAGGTATGCAAAGCTTGATGAAATAATCAGAAAACCAATTCTGAAAAAAGAGTTATTTGCAGATCCGGTTATCATTGAGACTGTTGAATTGTTGCGATATGATAGAAGTTTTCTATGCAGAGTCAGATCAAAAGACGGAGCAGAGGGAATCTCAGTTGGTCACAGCGGACTATCCACGCTTTTTCCAATTTTCCTCCGAAACCTGCAACCCTATTTCATCGGACAGGATGCCCGTGAGCTCGATCTGATACTTGAAAGGATCTATATTTATAATTTTAATTTCAGGTATAATGGCATTACACTGGGATTGCCACTTGCAACCATAGAATTTGCCATTCTCGATATGCTTGGACGCATTGCAGATAAACCGGTGGGGCAGCTGATCGGGGAGATACATAATCCGGAGGTTGGAGTTTATGTGGCTACAGAATTTCGGGAAAAACCGCTGGAAGAACATTTCGACCTGATCAAAAAAGCAGTAGCCGAATATGACGTTAAGGCTCTTAAAGTAAAGGTAGGATATCAGTATTCCGGAACAAAAGATATTCATTATCAGGGAGTTCCAGGGAAGACTGAAAAACTGATCCCGCTGCTCCGTGAGACTTATGGTAATGATATGTCCCTCTATGCAGATTCAAACGGTTACTATAATGTCAGCGAGGCAATCAGAGTCGGCAAACTCCTGGAAGAATATAAATACAGCTATTTTGAAGAACCTGTTATGTATGACCACTTTGAAGATCTCAAGGAGGTTGCAGATGCTCTGACTATTCCTGTTTCGAACGGTGAGCAGGATCAGAGTTTTGTTCATTTCCGGTGGTCAATTGCCAACGATGGACTGGATATTGTGCAACCTGATAATTACTATTTCGGAGGAATGATCCGTTCCATGAAAGTGGCGCTCATGGCAGATGCATTCGGGAAATCATTTATACCACATATGTCAGGTGGCGGCCTGGGATTTCTTTATAACTCTATTCTGGTTTCAGTTGCTCCTAATGCCGGACTCCATCACGAATTCAAGGGACTTGACACCAGCGTAAAATTTGAATGCCCTACATCACCTCTTAAAATTGTGAATGGAAAGATCAAAGTTCCCACAGGGCCGGGCATGGGTGTTAATTTTGATCCTGATTTTATCAGAAAGCATGAACCGGTAAAAATATAATTTCAGCGGTTATTCATTCCAGCCGGGCAATGAAACTGTTGCCTGGTAGTTGGAATAATTATAGAGTGGATTCCTGACCGGTTTATATAATTTACCCTGCTTCGGATTATCGCTCTGGGTGTACACCCACAACTCATCCGGATTCCAGACAACTATCTCATCGCGGCAGTCGCCCGTGATATCAAGAACAGCATTGCACATATCGGGGTGGCCATCATCCGGAAATGCAAGTACCTTTCTGCCCCACCCGTCAAATACACCACCTTCCCTGATGTTTGGATTATGCACATAGAATTCCTCGTCCTTCCCTGTCCAGTTCAGAGGAAGGCACATGCTTCCGAACTGATTTGGTTCAAAATCGTGATATATATTTCCTTCAGCATCAAATAAATGCTGTATCCCCTGGTTGCCCCAGAAATTTATCGTAACCGTTTCGAGTCCTGGCATATCTGACCTGAAATTCGCAACAGCCGGATTCTGAACATGTCCGATAAAATACTGTTTGATGATATTCCCCTCCGGATCCACCCTTACATAACCGGCATTGCTGGCAGAATACATTATCACCGGTTTAGTACCGGGTGTCTCAGAAAAATTTACAACAGCAACACCATCAGAGTGATCATCAATATTCTTATCGAGACACCATAACTGCGTTCCATCGTCATCGTACAGAGAATAACCAATAGCCAGCTCCTCCCTCCCATCGTTATCAATGTCAGTGCTATAAGGATAGTGCCCGGTTTTACAGCTTCCTTCCCAGATAACTTTAAGATTTGAGTTCATCACCCAGAAATTAGTATACCTGTCCTTGATGAGGATATCAGAGTTCCATCCTTTCCCCTCACAATCAAAGAAAAAGAGGCAATCGCCCAGTATCTGAGGGAATCTGTATGTGGCCAGTTTTGATTTTGGTGTTGATGCTTTATACTTACTCTTTCCCGTAGCACCATCAGCAACAATTATTTCAAAGTTCATGCAATAGATCACTTCATTCTTCCCATCGTTATCAATGTCGTGGATCTGAAAACCGACGTCATTAGTCAGGTGATTTTTTCCCGGATCCGGAGTGCCGATCTGCCAGAGTTTTTCCCCGTCAAATGTCACTGCAGTCAGGCAGCTCAGTTCACTGTGACTGTCACCCGGACCATAGTGCACAACCTGTCCGATCAGGACATCTTCCTGTTTATCTCCGTTCAGGTCGCCAAACCTCAGATTACGGCCGACTCCGAATCCTTCAGTTTTTATCTTCTTCCATACCACCATAGCAGGATTTGCATTTTGTAATGAAAGAGATTCCTGCTCATAAGCCGCTTTTCTTATTCCGATTTCTGAAATTTCTTTTCCTGAAGTAAGTACTTCAACATATTTATATTCCGATTTCGCATTCGAAACCAGTCCGATCTTTCCGGAAGTAAAAGAATCATCAACCACTGTCAGGCTGATTTCATCATTAAGTTTTGCAGATATCTGGTTTCCTTTAACAGTAACTATCGCAAGAAGGTCTTCATTCGGGTTATAGACAAATTCTTTTTCTGCAAGAATTGTTTGATTCAGTGATCTGAAATCAGGTCCATGATTAAATTTTGAAATGTATACGACAGAATCCTTAATGCCAAAAAAGTAGAAACATCGGTCATTTTTATATCTGAATGCAATACCGGAGTATTGCAGAACATTTTCTGGCCGGAACCGTACTGTCAGCTTATAATTTTCCCATAATGAATCGCCGGCAATTATCATTGGATGTGTGGACCGGTTTCTGTCGTTAAGAAAAGTCTGGCACATAATATTACCTGAGCCATCATTTCTGATCTGCCATGCAGTACCCCAGCCGGTACCAGAACCAAAGCTTGAAACCACCCAGTTTCCTTTGATGCCGGCTTCAGGCAGATAGTGATATTCGGTGTGTGGTCCAACAGGAGCTGAGAAGAGTCCTGTGTCAAGTTTGTTGAAATCGTCTGTCAGCAGTGTTTTATTATAACTGTTGCAGCCAGTAAGATGTACACAAAAAATTAACAGAATTATGTAAGTCTTATTCATGATTACCCGTTTATTTTTAAGTATATAAGCAAATGTCTGCTAAATATAGAAATATTTTAACGATATGTGAAAGTGTCCTGAACCGGCCGGCCTGTAATAATTTTCCGAATCTGTCTGTCACTATTTCCCGGGATTGTTTAACTTGGGTTGTGTCAGGGGATTCTGAAGTCGGCGAAGTATTGAGGATCAGGTGTAATCCACCAGGAATTAGTCATCACTATTGTGGTTGACGGGGCGGAAGCGTCTTTTTTATTCAAGGTTTCATGTTCCATGTTCCATGTTGCAGGTTCAAGTGGTGAGTGTTAAGCGGAGAGCCCTGAGTCATAAGTACCACCGATTGAAGTTGCAACTTTCAGGAATTTCGTATATTTATAATTTGATGCCCCTGCTAATGTTAATCTCGCGGTTCATTGAAAAAGAAAGTCATCGTTCGGCGAATTTTTCACCCTGACAAGTCGCGAATAGCGTTTTTTTTTGATTATGATGAACCGGGAACAGCTTAAAAATAAACTAATGAAAAATGCAATTATCAAATTCAGCGCTCTGATAGTGCTGGTTATTCTTTTCGGATGTTCATCAGGTGTTCAATCGCCTCAGCAGGAAGAGAAACCGGCAAAAAATGAATATTATGTGGCGGCGTATATCTGGCCTTCGTGCCACAACGATTCGTTGGGCAGGGAGAAGCTGTGGCCTGAAGGTACCGGCGAATGGGAAGTGATTAAAAAGGGCAATCCCCGTTTCGACGGACATTACCAGCCACGTCAGCCGCTCTGGGGTTACGAATTGGACAACGATCCGAAAGTGGTGGAAAAATGGATTGATGTAGCCTCTGATCACGGTGTCAATGTATTCGTATACGACTGGTACTGGTATGATGAAGGTCCGTTTCTTGAAAGCGCCCTTAACGACGGTTTCCTGAAAGCAAAGAACAACAGTAAAATGCAGTTTTATATTATGTGGGCCAACCACGATGTGAAGTACAATTACTGGAATGTTCACCGCTACAAGGACAATACTGATATCCTGTGGGACGCCAAAGTGGACTGGGAAAACTATCAAATCATAGTTGACAGGGTCATCAACCAGTATTTCAAGCGTCCTAACTATTTTAAAATCAACGGCGAGCCGGTATTTTCCATCTTCAGTGTGAACAAACTGCTGGAAAGCTTTGGCAACAGTGTTGAAGAAGCCCGTAAAGCGCTGAATTATTTCCGCGATGAAGTGAAAAAGGCCGGTTTCCCCGGGTTGCATATCCAGTGGAACCAGGGCGGCGGTTCCCTTATGTCGGAAGCGGCAGCCGGGCAGTTTACCAACAATGTTAAAGCGATGGGTTTCAACAGTATTGCCATGTACAATATGGGCGGACGCGTTGAAGATTATATTACTTACGGCACCAATTCTATCAGGATACGTGAACAAATGGACTCTATCCTGGATGTACCGGTCTTTCCCTGTGTGTCCATCGGATGGGACGATACGCCGCGTTTTCCTGCAAAAGGTATTCACGATGTGGTGCACTACCACAACACACCCCATAGTTTTGCAACCCTGCTCGCCAAAGCGAAAAAATATGCCGACAGCCACCCCGAACAGCCCAAACTGATCACCATCAACGCGTGGAACGAATGGGTGGAAGGCAGTTACCTGTTGCCCGACATGCTCAACGGGTT
>Ga0105101_10000514_pt1 | contig 16137 bp, 8 predicted proteins | sample PPLLak21cMay2015_2_FD_87037 | JGI IMG/M metagenome (GOLD analysis project Ga0105101, IMG submission 87037) | Freshwater sediment microbial communities from Prairie Pothole Lake near Jamestown, North Dakota, USA - PPLs Lake P8 Core (1) Depth... | ecosystem: Environmental > Aquatic > Freshwater >... | reverse complement strand
TGGGTAGCCGATCCGGCGACCGGGCTCGTCAGATATTCCCGTGAAGAATTTGAAAAAAAATGGATCAGTTCGGCAACCGAAGGAAAGCAAATGGGGCTCGCACTGATAATAGAACCCACACCGGCTCTTTACAATATTGAAGATGAAAATCAAAAATCAAAAGGTTTCAGATTCCTTCTGAAGTATTTCAAACTGTATCAAAAGTATCTCGGACAGCTTATTCTTGGCCTCGTTATTGGGAGTCTGATCCAGCTTATCGTACCTTTCCTTACCCAGTCAATAATCGACATTGGCCTGAACAATAATGACATAGGTTTTATTTACCTTATTCTTTTTGCCCAGCTCGCCCTCGTTATTGGAAGAATGTCTGTCGAATTCCTGCGCGGTTGGTTGCTTCTGCATATCGGATCACGTGTAAACGTGGCAATAATTTCCGGATTCCTTCAGAAGCTTATGGCCCTTCCGATCGCATTTTTTGATACCAGGCTGACAGGCGACATACTGCAGCGCATAGATGACAACGCCAGAATTGAGGAATTTCTTACATCGACAAGTCTCAGCATATTGTTTTCATTCTTTAACCTGATAGTATTCGGCATTGTACTGGCAATATACAGTCTTAATATTTTTCTGATCTTCATTGCAGGCACACTTCTGTATCTGCTCTGGGTGTCGCTTTTCATGAACTCAAGGGCGAAGCTCGATACCCAGAGGTTTAAAGAGATGTCAGCCTCCAATTCAAAGCTTATAAGCATAATAAACGGTATGCAGGAGATCAAGCTTACGCAGAGCGAATTAAGCAAGCGTTGGGACTGGGAAACGCACCAGGCTTCACTTTTCGGGCTGAAAGTCAGAGGACTCGGGCTAATCCAGTACCAGTCGGCCGGAGCCACCCTGATAAGCGAAATAATGAACATACTTATTACAATTGTTGCTGCCACCGCAGTTCTTAAGGGAAACATGACCCTGGGTATGATGCTTGCAGTTCAGTTCATAATCGGTCAGCTTAATGTCCCGGTCAGTCAGATCATAGGATTCTTCAGAACCTCACAGGATGCCAGGATGAGTCTTGACAGGCTGGCTGAGGTTCATAATATGGATGAGGAGGAGACTGATGCTGAGAACAAGGTAGCCAGGCTTCCTGAAAATAAAAATATCAGATTGACTAATGTTTCTTATCAGTATGAAGGCCCGCGCTCCCCATTTGCATTAAAAAATACTGATCTTGTTATTGAACAGGATAAAATAACTGCTATTGTAGGTGTGAGTGGTAGCGGAAAGACAACGCTGCTTAAGATGCTTCTGGGATTTTATCAGCCCGTAACAGGAGAAATCACGATAGGGGATATCCCCCTTCCAAATATCAGCCTGAAATTGTGGCGGGGGAAAGCAGGCGCAGTTATGCAGGATGGATTTTTATTCCCTGATACGATAGCCGGAAATATTGCACCTGGAATACGCGAACTCGATGAAGAAAAGCTTAAAAAAGCTGCAGGCACGGCAAATATCAGGGAATTTATCGAGTCCCTGCCCCTTGGTTACAATACGAAAATAGGTTCCGACGGCCATGGACTCAGCGAAGGACAGAAACAACGGTTACTGATCGCCCGGGTCGTTTATAAAGATCCTGATATTCTTATGTTTGATGAGGCAACAAATTCACTCGATGCCAATACTGAAAAGGCAATTGTTGAAAACCTGAGAGATTTTTTCAGGGGGAAAACAGTGATAATTGTTGCTCACAGGCTAAGTACAGTTAGCAATGCCGATAAGATTGTCGTTCTTGATGACGGGCAGATTACCGAGACAGGAACACATGAAAATCTTATTGAAAAGCGCGGAGCTTATTATAATCTTGTAAAAAACCAGCTTGAACTTGGAAACTGAACCTGAGCATGGATGAAAAGAAAAGCGATATAATCTACTCTGAACCGGTAGATGAAATAATGGGGCATACCCCGGCGAAGATTGTAAGACGTGGCAATACAATAATACTTCTTGTTTTTGCAGTGCTTATATTTTTTGCATGGCTGATAAAATATCCCGATACCATACCTGCTCCTGTGGAAATTACAACAGTCAATCCACCTGTTACCCTTTTATCCAAAGTTACGGGTCAGATCCAGAACCTTTATGTGAAGGACAAGGAAATTGTAAATGAGGGTAAATTATTGGCCGTTATGGAGACTGCAGCATCAGTCAGTGAAATTGAAAAACTACGGTCCTTCATTGACACTCTAAAAAATCCGGGTTCGCTCCTGCCACCTGATCTGCCTGAATTTACTGAACTGGGAGAAATTCAGGGATTCTGGGGTACCTTCCGGAAAGCTCTCTCAGATTACAATAATTACAACATCAATGATTTCTACGGCAATAAGGCCAACTCCATTACCGACGAAATAGACGGCATACTTGCCTACATAGGCAGGGTAAAGGTAAAGGAGAAATTATATGCGGAGAACCAGACGCTGGAAGCCAGAAAGTACCGTCGGGATTCATTGCTTCACGAAAGCGGGGTATTTTCCGAAAGTGAACTTGAAAAATCGCGCCAGTCGCTTATCAGGATTAATATCGAACTCCAGCAGGTACGCCTCGATCATTCGGCAAAATCAATCGAACTTGCCGAGAAGAGGCAGCTTCTCCAGGATTACAGGATAAAAAAGCTGGAGGAGGGGGAAAAATACAATTCAGTGCTCAGCGAATCTTTCCTGAACCTTAAAGCCCAGCTGAAGATGTGGGAAAACACCTATCTGCTTGTCGCACGATTCAGCGGCGTCGTGACATTTACTAAATTCTGGAGCGAAAACCAGACTGTTAACAGAGACGAGCCGGTAATGAGTATTGTTCCGGTTGTTACCGGCGATTTTGTCGGAAGGATAAATCTGAAGATGAACCGCTCCGGGAAAGTCAGACCCGGACAGGAAGTCAATATCAAACTGAGCGGTTACCCGTATCTTGAATATGGCATGATAAAAGGTGTTGTAAAATCAAAGTCACTTGTTCCATCAGGCGACACCTATATTATAGAGCTTAATTTTCCGTCCGGACTGACAACACTGTACGGTAATAAGCTTGACTTCACCCAGAATATGCAGGGCACCGCGGAGATAATCACAGATGACCTGCGTCTGCTGCAGAAGATCTTTAATCCGTTCCGTTACCTGATTTCGAGGAACCGAAGCTGACCTACTTTTTCGAATAAGGCTCATAATCATCCTCACCTGCCGACTGGGAAAAGCTTGAAGAAGTGGTCTCCCTGGTGCCTGTAGCACCCTTGCCCTTCTTTGCATACTTCTGATATAGCCTGATCCCTACTATGACAAGAACTGCAACAAGAATTGCCATTTCCATTTGATCCATCTCATTAAATATTAGTCCGGATTAGGTTTTTTATTTCCGGAAAAATTCAAATCTTCAGAAAGTAAATATAATCAATATATGTTTTTCAATCCTGTTTTTAACTCTCCTTTCAAAGACTCTTGTTCCGCATTTATTTTCCTCAATGGAGGCTTAATAATTGATAATCATTTTAATTTATGGTAAAACTTGAGTTTTTATAAATAATTCGATAATTTCGTACTCTTAAAAATCCATGGATTGTCATGGAGTTTTAAGTTCATAAAGCTATTGAACCATAAAGGATTGAATATGATAATTGAAAATCCGGATGACTTTGTTCGGGATGAACAAAACGGAGCAGACGAAAATGCTGCCGGTACTGAGAACACTGATGAAACGGGGAAAGCGGGAAAAAAAGGATCTCCGGAAAATGTTAAAACAGAAGGAAAAGATCCTGAAATAATTAAAGAGGATACTGAAACTGAAGTTAAAGTTCCGCCTGTCGCTTCGATTGAAAAGGATGTCTCCTTACCTGAGGAAACCAATGATCTGGAAGAGATTGAACTTCCTCCGGTCGATTACTCAGGATATACAAAACATGAGCTGGTGGAAACTCTGGCCCTGATAATCGACAACCGGCCTCCGGCAGAGATCAGGGATGATGTGGAACGTATCAAAGTTTTGTTTTACAAGAAACTGAAAGCTGAATCAGAGGAGAAAAAAGCAAGGTTTCTGGAAGGCGGCGGGAAAATTGAAGATTACAAGATCTGGGTAGATCCCCTTGACTATCGTGTGAAAGAGCTTCTTGACAAGTTCAGGGAGAAAAAGAATGACTTTAACAAGGTCCAGGAGGCAGAAAAATACGAAAACCTTAAGAATAAATATGATATAATTGATAAGATCAAGGATCTTGTCAATCGCGAGGAATCGATAAATAAGACTTTTCATGAGTTCAGGTCGCTGCAGAACGAATGGCATTCTATCGGGGTGGTTCCCCAATCATCGCTTAAGGATCTCTGGGAAAACTACCATCACAGTGTGGAGGTATTTTACGATTATATTAAGATAAATAAAGAGCTCAGGGATCTGGACCTGAAGAAAAACCTGGAAGCGAAAGTCGTATTGTGTGAAAAGGCTGAAGAACTGCTGCTCGAGCCAAACCCTGTTAATGCCTTCAGGTTGCTTCAGGAATACCATAATCAGTGGAGGGAAATAGGACCGGTACCCCCGGAATCCAAAAATGAAATATGGGAAAGATTCAGGGAAGCGACTACCCAGATCAATAAAAGACATCATGAATACTTTGAAAAACAAAAGGATGATCAAAGAAAGAATCTTGATGCCAAATTAGCTTTGTGTGAAGAAGTTGAAGCAATCAATGCTCAGGAAATCAAAAGTTTCAGGGATTTTGATGAAAAGGCTGAGAAAATTGTTGCCCTGCAGAAGATGTGGAGAACGATAGGTTTCGCTCCCAAGAAACAAAACAACAGGGTATACCAGAGATTCAGGGAAGCCTGTGATGCCTTCTTTGAAAAAAAACGTGGCTTTTATGCCGACAATAAGGAGACTCAGCTGAATAACCTTCAGCTGAAAAACGAATTGTGCATGCAGGCTGAAGCCCTCCAGGAAAGCAGTGACTGGAAAACCACCTCGGACGCTCTCATAAAACTCCAGAAAGAATGGAAGGAAATTGGGCCTGTTCCGCGCAAGCAGTCAGAAAAAACCTGGAAAAGATTTCGTAAGGCATGCGATCATTTCTTTAACAGGAAGGCTGAATTCTTTGCAAATCTCGATACATCCTACGAGGATAATCTGAAGGCCAAACTTGCAATTATAGAGGAGCTTGAAAAATTTGAACCGGGAACCGACGTCCAGGCAGCCTTTGAAAAGCTGAAAGATCTTCAGAGAAAATGGACTGAAATAGGTTTTGTTCCTTTTAATAAGAAGGAGGAGGTCACAAACAGATACAGGAATGCCCTGAATAAGGAGTTTGACAGGCTGAAAATTGCTGATGAGGATAAGAGTATCCTGAAATACCGGACCAAGCTCGATAATCTAAAATTAAATCCAAAAGCATCACGGAAAGTAAGGAATGAAAGAGATAAATTCTTTACGAAGATCAAGCAGCTTGAGAGTGATATTGTGCTTTGGGAAAACAATATCGGATTCTTTGCAAAATCAACCAACGCTGATACCATGATAAAAGAGGTTCAGGAAAAAATTGACAATGCAAAGAAAATGATTAAGACACTTGAGGAAAAAGTCAAAATGATTGACCAGTCAGGCCTCGACGATTGATAAAGTAAACCCGGAAGATAATCTTAAAAATTTTCTTGAATTGGCTGATGTTAAGTACGTTTTTGTTACCGGAGGAGTGACCTCCTCCCTCGGAAAAGGAATTATTTCCGCATCTCTTGCAAAACTTCTGCAGGCCAGGGGATATTCGGTAACCATTCAAAAACTCGATCCATATATTAATGTTGATCCCGGGACTCTTAATCCCTATGAGCATGGAGAATGCTATGTTACTCTTGATGGAGCAGAAACCGATCTCGATCTTGGCCATTATGAAAGATTTCTGAATGTCCCTACAAGCCAGGCAAATAATGTTACTACCGGCAGGATCTACCAGTCGGTTATCAATAAAGAGAGAAAGGGTGATTACCTCGGTAAAACAGTACAGGTGATCCCCCATATTACCGACGAGATAAAGAGAAGGATAAAGCTTGTAGGATCAGGAAATAAATTTGATATTGTTATTACCGAAATAGGGGGGACCGTCGGTGATATTGAATCATTGCCCTACATCGAATCGGTCAGGCAGCTTAAATGGGAGATGGGTTCACAGAACTGTCTTGTGATACATCTGACACTGGTGCCATACCTTTCTGCTTCCGGTGAGCTGAAGACAAAGCCAACCCAGCACTCGGTCAAAGTTCTCCTTGAAAATGGAATACAGCCCGATGTGCTTGTGCTCCGGACCGAGAGAAGCCTGACAGCCGATATCAAAAGGAAAGTGGCCCTGTTCTGTAACGTTGAAGAGTCGGCAGTGGTCGAATCGGTTGATGTCTCAACTATTTACGAGGTACCTCTGAGGATGCTTTCCGAAAAACTCGATCTGACCGTTCTGAAAAAGCTTAATCTTTCAATTGACCACGAACCCCAGCTTAACGGTTGGCGACAGTTTATCAGCAGGTTGAAAAATCCAAAGCATTCCGTGAATGTTGGGCTGATAGGAAAGTATGTTGAATTGCCAGATGCCTATAAATCAATCAGTGAATCATTTATACACGCAGGGGCTATTAATGAATGTCATGTAAATGTTGAGTACATAAGCTCGGAAGAAATAACTGCGGAAAATGTACATGAACGTTTAAAAGGTCTGCAGGGAGTTCTTATAGCTCCGGGATTTGGTTCACGGGGAATAGATGGCAAAATATTCGCTACTACGTACGCAAGGGAGAATAATATTCCGTTCTTTGGTGTTTGCCTGGGCATGCAGTGTGCTGTAATTGAGTTTGCCAGGAATGTGCTCCATTTTGAAGGCGCGCATTCAACCGAGATAAACCATAAGACAAGGTACCCGGTGATCGATCTGATGGAGGAACAGAAAAGCATTATTGACAAGGGTGGAACAATGAGGCTTGGCGGCTACAAATGCCAGATCAGCAAGGATTCCAAAACGTATGAAATTTATGGAAGAACGGAAATTATTGAACGGCACAGGCACAGATATGAATTTAATAACCGCTATTTTGATGATTTTAAGAACAACGGGATGGTGCCGGTAGGAATAAATCCGGAGTCGAATCTTGTCGAAATTGTTGAAATTCCAGCTCATAAATGGTTTATCGGAGTGCAGTTTCATCCTGAGTACAGCAGCACCGTAATAAACCCCCACCCGCTGTTTATTAGTTTCATTAAGGCATGTATTGATTAACTTTGACAACATATACTCATTCAATATTTTCTTATAGATGGATAAAAACACGATAATTGGTATAATTCTGATATTTCTGATCTTTATAGGATTTAGCGTATATAACAGCAGCAAATTAAATAAATCGTATGAGGCGGTAATTGAAAAGGCAGATTCGTTGTACGCCAGGGGCGATATGGAAAATGCCAGGGCTGAATATATGAATGCCCTGCGATTTAAACCAAATGAGCCGGAAACAGTTGCTAGAATCAATGAATTGAATAATCTGCTGGGTCTTGTTCCTGCCGCTCAAAAATCAGATTCACTTGTTGTTGCTCCGGTCGAAGGTGAACAATCTGTACAGGCAGTTGCCAGCGCACGACCCGACTCAAGCCGTTTTGGAGTTTTTGGCGGTTCTTCCACCGGTGATTCCGGTTTGATAACTCTGGAAAACAATAAGCTGGAACTCAAGATCTCGCCAAAAGGCGGCAGGGTATACTCCGCGCGGTTAAAGGATTACCGTACACACGATTCCCTTCCCCTGGTATTATTCTCAGGCGACTCAACGGTCTTTGGATTTAAATTTTATACCTCTGATAATAAAGCGATTGAGACAAATAACCTCTATTTTACGCCTGTTTCCGAAAATCGTTCCTTCAGCGTAACATCACAACCCGAAAGCGTAAGTCTCAGGCTTATGGCCGGCGAAGGGAAATATATTGAGTATAAATATACGCTTGAGCCTGATAAATATATGGTCGATTTTGATGTCATTTTCAAATCAATGGAAGATGTCGTCGCATCAAATCTGAACAGCCTGACATTCGACTGGAAGATGTATATACCTCAGCAGGAGAAGGGGAGGCAGAACGAAGACAGCTACTCAACTATAAAATATAAATACTACCAGGATGAAGTTGATGGGCTCAGATTAAGATCGCAAAAAGAGACCGAGACAGTCGATATTACAACAAAGCTGAGCTGGATTGCCTTTCAGGATCAGTTCTTTTCTTCAGTTCTCATAACCGATGAATTCTTTCTGAACGGACTTGTCACTTCAACAAAAACTGTCGCATCCGAAAAGTATATAAGGTATTTTACAGCTGAAGCAGGAGTCCCGTTCGCTTCAGGGCCGTCTGCACCTGTAAGCATGAAATTATACTATGGCCCGAATCATATTTCGACCTTGCGCAAGGAGGGACTGGAACTCGACCAGCTCGTTTTCCTCGGGAAAAATATTATAGGGTGGATAAACAGGTTTATAATTATTCCGGTTTTTAACTGGCTTGAAAAATATATTACAAGTTACGGCCTCATAATTCTTCTTCTTACTATCATTATAAAGCTAATATTACTGCCTCTGACCCTTAAATCGTACAATTCGCAGGCAAAGATGCAGGTGTTGAAACCACTGGTTGATGAGCTGGGAAGCAAATATCCTAAAAAGGAAGATGCCATGAAAAAGCAGCAGGCAACCATGGATCTTTATAAAAGGGCCGGCGTTAACCCCATGGGAGGATGTCTTCCCATGCTGCTTCAGATGCCAATATTATTTGCAATGTTCAGGTTCTTCCCGGTTTCGATTGAGTTGCGACAGGAACCTTTCCTGTGGGCAACCGATCTGTCAACATATGATTCCATATTGACACTGCCATTTAATATACCCATATACGGAAGCCACGTGAGTCTCTGGACTCTTCTTATGACTGCATCCACGGTTCTGGCAACTAAATTTTCAGGTTCATCGGCAGGCCAGGATCAGCCGGGGATGAAAATGATGATGTACATGATGCCCGTCATGTTCATGGTCATGCTTAACAATTTCTCATCAGGGCTGACTTACTATTATTTTCTTGCCAACGTTCTTTCCTTGCTGCAAAACTACATTTCAAAGAGATTTATCGATCAGAAGAAACTGCTTGCAACACTCGAGGAAAACAGGAAAAAACCGCTAAAGAAATCCAAATGGCAGCAACGGCTTGAGGAAGCAGCTAAACAAAGAGGAATTCAACCCGCAAAAAGGTAAAATTTCAATATCCCCTGAAAGGATAAGGCCAATCTGAATTTAAGTTTAGAAGGCCCAAATCTGTGTTGTTCAGCGTTGAATGTTAAATTATCTTAATAATTATGTTATTAAGGTACATTGCATTTAAAAATTGTTATAAATTAGGATTTAAATTTTTAGGGGAAAATGGGGAAAAAAGTTAAGAACAAAGATTTAGCTGAAAGGTTAAATGTTTCAAGTACATTGGTCTCACTTGTTTTAAACAATAAAGCTGACCAGCACGGTATCAGAAAAGATACCCAGGAAAGAGTCCTTGCACTCGCCAGGCAGATGGGGTATTTTGAGCTTCAGAAAGACAAACATGAAATTTTGCCGGTTGAGGAAAAACCCGGAGTGATAGGTATGATCGTACCATCTCTTCATGATCCGTTTGTGTACGAGATCACTCCCTTTCTCCAGAAGGCTTTCGCAAGCATTGGAGTAGGCTTTTCGATTATTTCAAAGGATCCTGACGACGGAAGGTACAACAGGCTTGTCGGAGCTTTTAAGAAATTCTACAGCGGTCTTATTCTTGTGGGGGAAGCTGCCGATGATTATACTATACGTGCCCTGAGGACATCGGGTTACCCTTTTGTAATGCTTGAAAAATCAATAAAAATACTCAGACTCAATACGGTCTGTACCGATCTTACAGAAGGGTCAAGACGCGTTTCCGACCATATCGATAAACTCGGTTACAAAAACGTTTTGCTGGTGACTGAGCGGGGCTGCACTTTGAGGGATGCTCCGGCAATAGAGATACTGAAGGATGCCCTGGCCGCCAAACCGGGTATTAATAAACCGGTTGTTGTGGAATTTGTCCACCAGATCAATGGAAATGACCCCGAACTGGGAGAAATCGAGAAATTCATGCGCCCGCCTTACCGGGCCGATATAATGATAATTATGCATGCCGGACTTGTTTACAGGGTAATGGCGATGCTCAACAGGAAGAAGATAAGGATCCCTCAGGATATAGCGCTAATCTCGATGGAGGAGGGCATAGGCTTTGACATTCTTTCCTCTCCGGTTACATGCCTGAGAAAGCCGCTTACCGGAATGGCCCTCAAAGTGGCTAATATGATCTGGTCTGAGGTCAGGAACTCCGGAAAGAGCAAGTACAAGCGGCAGGTTAATATTACTCCTGACCTTATTGTAAGGAGCTCCTGCGGTACAATTTAGATTAACTGTTAATGAAGGTTCCTGAGAGCATTCTGATAATTCTTACTTTTTTCTTTGCAGCAGGATGCTCGGAGCAACAGCTGATAACAGATAAGGAATACCAAGGTACCGTTGAATCGGTTTTTGCTGAAAAGCAGAAGCTGGCTTCAAACCGTAAGGAAGAGCTGTTTGACGTTTTTAACCGTGACCTTACGGCTTCACAGACTGAAGCGCTGAAGTTCCTTTTTGCATTTATGCCGTTAAGCGACCTTGCCGACTATTCCGGAGAATTCTTCCTGGCAAATACCGATATGGCAATTCGCAGCAGAAATGAATCACCATGGGGCAGAAAAATCCCATGGGATATATTCCTCCATTATGTTCTGCCCTGCAGGGTCAACAATGAAAACCTTGATTCATTCAGAATAGCCTTTTATGATGAAATTAGAGAAAGGATCAGGGGAATGGAAATGGAGCAGGCAGCTATTGAAATAAACCACTGGTGCCACGAAAAAGTTACTTATCAGCCGTCCGACAGCAGGACTTCAGCACCTCTGAGTACAATCCTTTCAGCCCGCGGACGATGCGGCGAGGAATCAACCTTTACAGTAAGTGCTCTCCGGACCGCGGGAATTCCTGCGCGCCAGGTCTACACACCGCGGTGGGCGCACACTGACGATAACCACGCCTGGGTTGAAATATGGATTGACGGGCAGTGGTATTATATGGGAGCCTGTGAGCCGGAACCTGTCCTCGACCTTGGCTGGTTTACCGAACCGGCACGACGGGCAATGCTTGTTCATACCAAATCATTCGGGGCTTCAACAGGAACTGAAAATGTTATTAATCAATACAGGGATTATTCCGAGATCAATAACACTTCAAAATATGCCGTAACAAAAAAGATTTTCACAAAGGTCCTTGACCGGGATGGATTACCTGTGACAGGTGCCCTCGTCGAGTACCAGCTTTATAATTATGCCGAGTTTTATCCAATTGCAACAGTAGCGGCGAATAATGAGGGAGTCAGCAGCTTTGAAACAGGACTTGGGGATCTGGTTGTATGGGCCAGGAAGGGTGATGATTTCAGTTTTGCAAAAATATCCGTTGCCGATATTGATACGGTTACTCTGAAGCTCGACCGGGTGCCGCAAGGTACCTACAGAGAGGAATACGACCTTAAGGTTCCTGTCCTCCGCACTCCGTTCGATACCCCCTCAGCTGATCTTGCGGCGGGGAACACGGAACGCATAAATTCTGAAAACCAGATAAGGCAGGCATACGTTGATACCTGGATGAAACCTGAAAAAGCTTACTCCCTTGCCCGTCAGATTAATGCGGATACTGCACTAATTGGTCATCTGGTTACCAGGAGTATGGGCAATTACACAACAATTGCCTCCTTTCTTTCCAATGCACCTGCGGCCAGGCGGAAACTTGCCCTCGCCCTGCTTGGAGTAATTGCCGACAAGGACCTCAGGGATACAAAGATTCCGGTGCTTAACGATCATCTTGAGAATGTAATGACCCCGCCGGACATGGATACCAATAATGAATTGTTTGTCAGATACATTCTTAATCCCAGGGTTTCAGATGAACTCCTGGCAGGGTGGCGGGGATTTCTTCTTAACAGGCTTCCCCCTGAACTGGTAAAGGAAGCAGGGAGCAATCCCGGGGTTATCAGGGATTATGTTGACAAAAATATTACCATCGAAGATGCCGCAAACTACTATAAAACTCCTCTTACACCCGGAGGTGTCCATCAGTTAAAAGTTTCAGACACAAAATCACGTTCGATCTATTTTGTTGCGCTTTGCCGGACGCTGGGCATACCTTCACGACTCGAACCGGGAAGCAATATTCCCCAGTATTACTTTGATCAGAAATGGAACGACGTCTATTTCGCATCCGAAAAAAGGCCATCCGGACCGAAAGGATATCTCAGGATATTTTCCGCCGAATCAAATCCTGTCCCCGAGTACCATATACATTTTACAATAGCTCATTTTAAAAACGGAAGGTACAATACACTCGACTATGAATTTAACAGGCGGATAACCGATTTCAGGGAAGAGCTTCAACTGGTTCCGGGACATTATATGCTCGTAACAGGTAACAGGCTCAATGATAACAAGATACTTTCGGATGTTTCATTTTTTGATCTGAAGGAAAACCAGCACCTCTCCATCGAAGTAAACTTGAGAAAAGACAATATGCCCCCTGAAATAAGCGGCAGACTCGACCTTAAGAAAGTACTGGACATGATACCGGTCCGGGAATCGCTGGCAGACAAGATCCTGGATAAAGGAGTGGTCATGGCATGGCTTGAGCCTGAAAAAGAACCGACAAAGCATGTTCTTAACGATCTGCCTCTGCTTAAAAAAGAACTTGATTCCTGGGGAGGAGGCTTTATATTCCTCGTCGATCAGCCGGTTTCAGGAAGTGAGTTTAAACCGGAGAACTACAAAGGATTGCCTGAAAGCTCAGAGGCCGGTAATGACAATAATCTGGAAATACTGAAAACAATCAGCAATGACGGCTCCGGCATCAGCTTCCCCTATATTATCCTTGTGGACAAAAACGGCAATATCATCTTCAGGTCATCAGGATACAGACCAGGGATAGGGGAACAGATCCTCAAGAACATAGAATAATTAAGTTGTCGGTGCAGATTAACCAGCAACCCGCAACCAGTTTTACCAGCCGTAGCTTTAGCGAAGGCTGGCAACCCGCAACCTGCAACTTATCGATTAATAAAATGTTAATATCTCGATATAGATCTGTTTAAAATTCCATTACCTTTGCCCTGTATTGGTTTTACAATGAAATAAAATCATTGTAGTGAAAAGGGAATGCGGTATGAATCCGCGACAGTACCCGCTGCTGTGATGCCCGGTCGTTTAAACGACGATGGTTTTAAGAAATACCTGCCACTGTTCCATAGTCAGGGATGGGAAGGCTTCTTAAAACCGGGACAAGTCAGAAGACCTGCCAGACAAGCTATTAGTTCAATGCTTTCGGGAAGAAAAGCGCAGAATCATTCAAAGATTCCCTGGTCTTACTTTTCCCGGCAGCATAAAATGAAGTGTGTAATTGAAAACTGCCATTTTTTATACTGCCCTTTTATTCACAGCAAGCCTGCAGGCACAGGATATGTTCCGGAACGACACGATCGTGATCAGGGAGGTTTTGATCTCTGCAAAAGAGAATGGACATCTTTCAGCCGGCTTCAGGTCGATCCGTCTTGATTCTTCCGTTTTAAGCGAATACACCCACCGGACAATTGCCGACCTGCTTTCGAAAAGAACATCTTTGTTTGTCAAATCATATGGTTCAGGCGGGATTGCGACTCCATCTTTCAGAGGTACAGGACCGGGTCATACCAGGATAGTCTGGAACGAAATAAATATTAATAATCCTATGCTCGGACAATTTGACCTGTCCCTGGTTCCGGCAGGATTTGCCGATGCAGTCGAAGTCTCATACGGTGGGGGATCGATGGATATCAGCGGGGGCGGTTTTGGCGGAATAATAAATCTTGAAACAAAACCTGACTGGAAGAAGGAAGACGTCCTTTTTATAAATCCTGGCCTGGGAAGTTTCGGACGATATTCAGGACTGGTCAAAGTAAAGACGGGTAATTCGGGATTTCAATCCATAACCAGGGGATTTTTGAACTCTGCAGAAAACAACTTTCCTTTTGTGAATAATCTGGCTGGTACGGAACCTGTTATTGAAAGACGGAAAAACAGTCAGGTAAGCCTGAGGGGATTTATTCAGGAGCTCTATTTTAAGGGATCAGAAGGTATCTTTTCAACAAGATTCTGGTATCAGGAAACCTCAAGAAATCTTCCTGTCCCCCTGAGCATGCTTTCAGCTAATCCCGGCGAGAAACAGAATGACCTGTCGGTGCGCAGCCTCGTCAGCTATGAATCGCTTAACAAAAAAGCCAATTTCAACATAACGGGCGCTTTTATCTCAGACAAGCTTAATTATACAAACAAACTTGTCTCTATCGATTCAAGGAATAGTGCCCGCAGCTTTATCGTTAAAACAGGGATGTTGACTGAAATCGGCCCAACCACCAGATTGAAGATCTCGCTCGACAACGAGCTGAACTTCATAAATTCAAATAACTACACAGGAAAACGTAACAGGAACACTGCATCTCTCGCCATTTCGTCTGAAACAAGGCTGACCCGGTGGCTTGTAACTCGTTTACTGATAAGGGAAACTCTTCATGACAAAGAGTTTCTCGTGCCCGATTTTTCAGCCGGAACTGAAATCAAACCATTTTCAGAAAAGGATTATTTTTTACGGGCAAATTTTTCAAAAAATTCAAAAGTCCCGACACTCAACGATATGTACTGGTCTCCGGGCGGCAATCAGGAACTTAAAAACGAGAACGGGTATACGGCTGAGATAGGATGGGAAATTGCAGTTCCGGTCTCTTCTTCGGTTAATGTAAATGGCAGTCTGACCGCCTTCAGGAACTATATAACAGATATGATACAATGGCTCCCGGGAGATAACAGCTACTGGGTGGCGGACAATGTTGCCAAAATCAGTACAGCAGGAATTGAATCACAGGTAAGTCTTGTTTATTCGCAATCGCATTTTAAAACTTTGCTTAATGTGCTCTATTCCCATACGAAAGCAACCCCTGAAAGATCAGGGGAAGCATCCGGATACTCAGGCGGCAGGCAGCTTATTTATATACCTGAAAATCAGTTTAGTTCAATCGTAAGAATAGATTGGAAAAGTCTTTATACCTCATTCGGTGCCAACTGTATCAGCCGCAGATACCTGACTGCTGATAACTCAAGCTATCTTCCCGGATATGCGGTGAGTGACCTCAGTTTAGGAGGGAGAATAAATTCAAAAAAAACAACATATGAACTGAGCATTATCGTTGATAATCTGTTTAATGTAAGTTACCAGAATATTGCCTGGTATCCGATGCCGGGCCGTTCTTATTCACTTTCGGTTATTTTTCAAATTAAAAGTTAAGTTATGCGGAAATTTTTAATCATTGCAGCTGTATCAATTTCGTTGAGCTCCTGTCTGAAGCTTACCGATCCTGTAATTAGTGATATCGAAGAATCATTCCTGTCGGGCCCGGGCGTCTTCGTTGTTAACGAGGGCAATTTCAGATCGGGAAACGGATCGCTCTCCTTCTATTCATACGACTCGGTCAAATTGTTCAACCACGCTTTTCTCTCGGTCAACCACCGTCCGCTCGGTGATGTACCTTATTCAGCGGAGATTTCCGGAACCAGAATGTATATTGTTGTGAACAATTCGGGAAAGATAGAGGTGGTCGACAGGGATTATCTCAGATCGATAGCAACGATTAACGGACTTATCGCTCCAAGATATATTTCTGTACTGAACAACGAAAAGGCTTATGTTACAAGCCTATATTCCGATTCCATAACAATTCTCGATCTGTCTTCAAACACAATTTCCGGGTATATCGCCCTGAAGCATCCTTCGGAAGCGGTTTCCGTCTACAATTCAAAGGCATTTGTGGCCCATTGGGCCGGAGGAAATAAGGTCTTCGTGATCAATATACCAGATGACACGGTAATCGATTCCATCGAGGTGGGAATGGAGCCGGAGAGCATGGTTTTCGACCGGAACGGCATACTTTGGATTATGTGCAACGGCGGCT
>Ga0105101_10000513_pt1 | contig 16152 bp, 14 predicted proteins | sample PPLLak21cMay2015_2_FD_87037 | JGI IMG/M metagenome (GOLD analysis project Ga0105101, IMG submission 87037) | Freshwater sediment microbial communities from Prairie Pothole Lake near Jamestown, North Dakota, USA - PPLs Lake P8 Core (1) Depth... | ecosystem: Environmental > Aquatic > Freshwater >... | reverse complement strand
CATACGGGAAATTCCGGAGGAAAGGATGGGGTCCTGCAATTAAGTCAAAATGGGCCTGGATGATAATGGAATTTCCCTCACCCGCTCTGATGCTCTCCTTTTTTGTTGCATCCGAACAGAAAAACCTAACCATGCTTGTTTTTTTGTTGCTTTGGCTCACTCATTATTTGCACCGTACATTTATTTATCCCTTCCGACACACCGGAAAAGAAAAGGCTTACACCGTCATTTTGGTTGTGATGGCATTTTTTTTCAATATCCTGAACGGATTTATTAATGGATATGGTGTTTTTAATGTTTACTCATACGATCTTTCGTGGCTTCTTAGCTGGCAGTTTATCTGCGGAATATTTCTGTTTGCAGCCGGGTTTGCCATAAACAAAATTTCAGATGAAAAGCTCATGGAGTTCAGAAAGCAGGGTGGTTCCGATTATGTTATCCCCCGTGGCTGGCTCTTTGATTATATTTCAAGCCCGCACTATTTTGGCGAAATAACAGAATGGGCAGGATGGGCGGTCATGACATGGTCACTGCCCGGATTGGCATTTTTTGTCTTTACTTTTGCCAATCTCTTTCCGAGAGCAATAAGTTCGCATAAATGGTACAGAGAGAAGTTTCCTGAGTACCCAGCAAACCGGAAGGCCGTTTTGCCATTTATCATTTAGCAAGTGCCTGGAGTGCCTGGAGTGCCGCTCACTCCAAACTCTAGCTCACTCCAAACTCTAGCTCACTCCAAACTTAAGTTCATAGTTGGTGAAAAATAAAATTCAGATTCTTTTTTATTTGTTTGGATGATATTCATTTGAAATATACTTTTATGCCCGAAATCAACTTTTTAAATCAATAATGGACGACGGCCCTGCGTATATAGTAATTAATAATTTGATATAGAGGAGGCTACCTGTTCATCTGGTTACTTCCTGCTGTATCGGTAATGGCAAGGAGGTGACTATGACTTCACTCACAACATTTTATTTAAGCGGAATAATCGGTAAGGAGGTATTCGGAACCGACGGTGATGCTATCGGAGTAATTAAGGATTTGCTCATCAGTGCAGTCCCGTCGGGATTGAATGATCCGAACCAGCAGCTTGTCCTGGGGATAAAACTTAAAATCGGGAAAGAGATTAATTTCTATTCCTTTAATACTTTCCGTGTTGTAAAAGCACGCGAAATGATCAATGTAACTTGCACCGACCTGATTGAGCTCCACAGGGACGAGGTTAACAACGGATTACTGCTGGTAGAAAATATCCTTGACAAACAGATAGTTGATCTTAATGGCCGGAAACTTGTAAGGGTAAATGATGTAAGACTTGCGACGCTTCCTACAGGGACCTTTGTTGTAGCGGTTGATATTGGAATTGAAGGACTTCTGCGAAGGATTGGCATTTCATTGCCTATTAAAAAGTTCCTTTCGGTCTTCAGAGTAAATATTCCCGCCAAATTTATTCTCTGGGATGATGTGCAGGCTATCGATTTCTCGAACCTGAATATCAAATTATCGAAAAGCTACGCAAAGCTTCACACCCTCCATCCATCCGATCTGGCTGACATTTTAGAGGACCTGGGTAAAAAATCAAGTACGTCAGTTTTCTCGGCGCTTGACGAAGAAAAGGCAGCTGATGTTCTGGAGGAACTCGAAACTCATGCGCAGATCCATATCATTGAAAGCCTTCCAGTTCACAAAGCAGCGGATGTTCTTGAAAAAATGCCGGCTGATGAGGTGGCTGACATCCTTGACGAAATTGAAGATGAAAAGGCTGAGATGCTTCTTAAAGAGATGGACAGCGAATCGTCGCAGGAAGTCAGGGAACTGCTCGAATACCCTTATAACACGGCAGGAAGCCTTATGACCACCGATGTTCTGGCATTTAAGCCGGGATTGACAGTTGATGAAGTGATCAGGGAACTAAGGATAAAGAAACCTGAACCGTCTGAATTATATTCTCTTTTTGTAACTGAAAGTAACGATGAACTGGTTGGGACATTCACGCTTCGTGACCTTGTCGTTTCGAAGCCTGAGTCTGCCATCAGCCTGATTATGAGGTCCGAGCCTGTCTTCCTGTACGACGACCAGAAAGTGGACGACATCGCCGAAACAATCTCAAAATACAACCTCCTGGCTGTACCGGTCGTCGACAGGCAAAACCTGCTCCAGGGAATGGTGGTTGTCGATGATGTTGTTGAGGATCTGATAAATAAAAGAAGGACTAATAAGCGCTAAACTGACCGGTTATGTTCAAGACCAGATTCGGGAAATCAAGTTTTTACAGGAACATGGGGATTTTCCTTGCCTTACTGGGTCCCGGTATTATTACAGGAAGCGTGGATAATGATGCCGGCGGTATAACAACCTACTCTGTTGCCGGAGCGATGTATGGCTACAGGATGATCTGGACGCTCATACCCTCTCTGATCGTTCTGCTTGTCATCCAGGAAATGAATGCAAGAATGGGTATTGTGACCGGTAAAGGCCTTTCAGATCTTATACGGGAAAATGCCGGGTTTAAAATCACATTCTTTATTTTCATAGGACTTCTGCTTTCGAATATAGGAAACACAACCACAGAATTCGCAGGTGTTGCGGGCAGCATGGAGATCTTCGGGGTGAGCAAGTATATTTCAGTACCTGTTGTCGCCTTTTTTGTATGGATTCTTGTGGTTAAGGGCACATATCTTATCGCCGAACGCATATTCCTGATCTTCAGCGCGTCACTCCTTACATACGTTGTTTCGGCATTGATGGCAAAGCCCGACTGGGGTGAGATAGGATCTGCGATCATCAGGCCGGGGATCACAATGAATACACAGAGTCTGACTGTGATAATAGCCCTTGTCGGGACTACTATTGCTCCCTGGATGCAGTTTTATATGCAGTCGTCGGTAATTGAAAAGGGTCTTAAGATGAAGGACTACAGGTTTACACTGATCGATATTTTTATCGGATGCATTATTACAGTTGTTGTGGCTTTCTTTATCATGGTTGCCTGCGGTTCTACATTGCATCCAAACGGGATAGTTATCAACGAAGCAAAGGATGCTGCCCTGTCGTTGAAACCCCTTGCCGGTGAAATTGCATCCCAGGTATTTGCATTCGGATTGTTTGTTGCTTCAGTTTTCTCTGCAACGATACTGCCTCTTGCGACTGCCTACTATATCTGTGAAGCTTTTGGCTTTGAATCTGGCATCGACAGGGACTGGAACGAGGCAAAGGAGTTTTATATATTGTATACAGGAATACTTCTTATTTCGGCAATCATCATCCTCATTCCAAATGCACCCCTCATTGATATTTCAATCTGGTCGCAGGTACTTAATGGAATACTCCTGCCTGTTGTTCTTGTAAGCATGATATTGCTGATCAATAACAAGAAGATAATGGGGAATTATACCAATAAGCCTTTCCAGAATATAATTGGCTGGGGTGCTGTCGGGATCCTTGTTATTTTATCGCTGGCACTCCTGGTAATTCCGGTTATCAGCAAGTGATGGCTCTGTTGCTATTCTGAAGGCCAATTTTCATTTACAAACAGCTTTGATTCAATAAGATCAGGATTGATCACAACGTGCCTGATGAGCTTGCGGTTCCAGGTGTATGTAACGTGGACAAGGTTGTCATCCGACTGAATAACGGCAGGATAGGAAAATTCAGTTCCTTTTTCCTTATTTTCAAGTATTGCGGCTGCTTTCCAGTTTAGTCCGTCGTCCGATATTGATACATTGAGCATATTGCGGCCTTCCTTAAGATGATTATATATCAGCAGGTGCCTGCCATCCTTCAGTGTTACGGCATCGAGTCCGGAATTGTTATTAGGCAGATTCGAGGGAACCAGGCCACTCCAGGTTTTGCCGTAATCTTCCGACTGTGAAGTTAGTATCATCTCCTGCCTGCTTCGGCACAGGATCTGAATTTTTCCAGAATGATGAATCAGGATCGAAGGCTGAATGGCACCCAGGTTCTTTTCATTCAATGCAGGCGTCCTTTCCCACGTGTCGCCGAAATCCGGTGTCATTTCCATGTGAACCCTCCACCCATCATTTTCTGTGCTCGATGGGCACAGGAGCATTCCGTTTCCCAGCATTACGGGCTTGTTTTTTACGGGACCGATAATACCTTGCGGCAGCCTTTTTGATGCAGACCATGAAATGCCGTTGTCGCTTGAAGTGATCAGTTCCCCCCACCAGGTGGAAGGACTCGGCCCCACTTTATAGAACAAAAGTATTTCTTCCCCTGAGTTGAAAAGGACAGGATTCCAGCATGGATACCGTTTGCCGTTCCTTATTCCGTTTGCCGCTTCTTCAGGCTTTGACCATCGTCCATCCGTGAACCTGCTGATCCATATCCCGACATCCGGATTTTTTTCGGCTGTTCCTCCAAACCATGCAGCAATGAGTCCGTCTGAAGTTTGGGCTATTGTTGATGCATGGCAGCTAGGGAAGTTCACCCCACCCTGCTGATAAATGAATTCTGATTTGACAATGCATTTGCCCCCCTGATAAGGATTTTGTGCAATGATCGCGGTTGTGGAACAAATCAGGTAAAAGACGGCTGAGAGTGTTTTCATATTGGTGATTTTTAATTTCGGTGAATAACCTTGCTCATCACAAACCCCACGAGGAAAATCGTGATCGTACCGAAAACTATAGTCAGGTTACTGTGGAATGGGCTCCTGAATACCAGCAGTTTTCCTTCGGTAATACAGACCGGCGATAAGCTCATCCAGATTATAAGCATCACACCCGCAATTACTCCCGTTGCGGCTTCGATCTTTCCGGTTCTCTTCGAGATAAAGCCAAGCAGGAACAAACCGAGCATGCCACCGCTGAAAATTGATGCCAGGCTCCACCATGCATCCAGAACACTTTCAACGCCTGCAAGCGCAAGTGCAATAGTAATTCCCAGGATACCTGTAATGAAAGATGAAATATAGAGAACCCTCATCGATGATTTCTCACTGGCATGTTTGTTTAAATACTTTTTATAGTAATCTGAAAGTACGATAGTTGCAGTGCTGTTCAAACTTGTTGAAACAGTGCTCATCCCGGCTGAAACAATAGCTGCAATAAGTAACCCGGTCACCCCTGCGGGCAAACCTGTTGCAATAAAATACGGGAATACCTTATCTCCTGATCCGGGTAATTTTAAATCAGCGGGCAGAAGGTCAGGCCGGGCAGTATAATAAGAAAAAAGGGCACTCCCTATATAGAAGAAAACCAGTGAAACGGGTATATATAACAGGGAGCCAAACAGGGCCGAGTTTTTTGCTCCCTTATCGGTGCTTGTGGTCATATATCGCTGTACATAGTTCTGGTCAATTCCGTAATTCTGAATATTGATAAACAGTCCGTAGATAAGAACGACCCAGAATGTTGAATCCTTCAGACCCGGACCAAGGCTTCCGAGGCTGAACTTATTATTTGCCGATGCAATTTCAAACAGCTGGCGCGGCCCTTCCGGCATCGAAAAAGTAAGGAGGACCGCACATGTTATCGCTCCTGCAATAAGGATTATTCCCTGAATGGTATCCGTCCATATAACTGCCTGGATCCCGCCAAGCATTGAATAAATCATAACTGCAAGACCGGTGATGACAATCACTGTTTTCATATTCCATCCGAAAAGGGCATTTAAAGGGAGCGCAAGCAGTAGCAAAATCGCTCCGGTGCGCATCAGTTGGGTCAGAATATAGCACGACGATGCGTATATGCGTGCCCAGGAACCGAAGCGTTGCTCAAGGTAATAGTAAGCTGAGACATTTCCGATTTTCCTGTAATGCGGCACAAAGAATTTTACGGCAGCCCATGAAGCTACCGGTATCGACAGACTGAAAACAAATGCGTTCCAGTCCGACATGTATGCTTTTCCCGGCAAAGCCAGGAAACTTATGCTGCTAACAAAAGTTGCAAAAATTGACATTCCAACCACCCATGAAGGGATTTTTTTCCCGCCGGTGGTGAACTGATCAGATGTCTTATTTCTGAAATAGAAGCTGGCACCCAAAACAACATTCCCAAAAACAAGAATAAAAAAAACAACTGCATCCAGGAAAGAGAGGTTCATCTACAAAACTTGAAACCTGATGAAACAATAAAACCGGATAAATTTACAATTTTAATATTAGATTTGTGTAAGTATATTTCTGATAGAATTAAAGTACTGAATTATCTGAATTATGCCTGCCAAGATATCAACTGCACATCCCTGGCACAGTATTGATCCGGGTAAAGAATCGCCGGTTTGTGTTAACAGCTTCATAGAGATTCCGAAATGGTCAAAGGGCAAATATGAAATTGACAAGGAGTCAGGTATGCTGAGGCTCGACAGGGTACTTTTTTCCTCAGTCCATTACCCGGCCAATTACGGATTTATCCCACAAACGTATTGTGATGATCACGACCCGCTCGATATCCTTGTAATCTGTTCCATTGATGTTTATCCGATGTGTTTGATTGAAGCGAAAGTGATAGGTGCCATGCAGATGATTGACGGACAGGAGAAAGATTCCAAGATAATTGCAGTTGCCAGAAATGATATGTCGGTAAACTATATTAACGAACTTTCTGAATTACCGCCTCATACGCTTGTCGAACTCAGGAAGTTTTTTGAGGATTACAAGAACCTTGAACACAAAAACGTAACCGTTGAGGAGTTTATAACCCGGAAAGAAGCTTATAATGTTATTACTGACGCTATAAAATTATACCAGGACGAAAGGAGCAGACTGATATAGCTTCAGGATTACTGAAAATATTTGATAGTTCAAAAACTGGTTCTGATGAAGCATGGATATTTTGATTCATATTCGTACGAAAGTCCGGTAAGGGGGGAAAAAAGTCTTTGGGATAAAATAATCCATTGCAACAGATTGTATTTTACCCTGAAGTATGCGGTAATAGTTTTAAAAACAAGAAATGATGCCGTACGTGGGAAATATGATACAAAAGCATGGGCTGATTCATCAATTTACATCTTCAGATTCGTCGAAAAAGCAGGAGGTAATTACAGTATCTCCGGCATGGAAAATATCGCCGGCGATCCCGCTCCGGTTGTTTTCATCGGGAATCACATGAGTACCCTCGAAACAATGGTTCTGCCGGGTCTTATCGCTCCACTCCGTGAAGTTACATTTGTCGTCAAAGAGAGCCTTGTGAAGCATCCTCTTTTTGGTCACGTTATGAGATCGAGGGATCCGATAGTTGTCGGAAGGACTGATCCGAGGAAGGATTTTGAAGAAGTGATGACAAAGGGGATGCAGCTTCTGTCAAAAGGAACTTCAATTGTTATTTTTCCTCAGAGTACCCGAAGTGTTGATTTTAAACCTGAAGAATTTAATTCACTTGGCGTAAAGCTTGCAAAAAAGGCAGGCGTTAAGGTTGTTCCAATTGCCCTGAAGACAGATTTCTGGGGCCAGGGAAAGCTCATAAAGGAACTTGGGCCCCTTGATCACAAAAAAACAATCTATTTCAAATTCGGAGAACCTTTCTCTGTTTCAGGCAGTGGGAAAACTGAAAACCAGAAGATTATAGACTTTATCCAGTCCTCTCTCAAAGAGTGGGAACAGAAGAAATAATTTTTTCTCATTTTTTTTTAAGTGTAAAAGGTACATTTAAATAAAATATTTAAATTTGAAGAAAGCTCACTAAGCCGGCTTTTCCTTTAACCTGAGTTTCATTAGCTTCATAAATACTGGTATTAATAATTAAAAGTACTTGATTATGGGAACATTAGACTGGATAGTTCTGGGACTATTTTGTGCCGGCCTGGTATGGATCATTATCTGGGTTGCAAGAAAGAAAAACGAAACATATACTGATTATTTTATGGCCGGGAGGGATGCCACCTGTCTGGCTATCGGGTCATCAATCTTTGCATCCAATATCGGTTCTGAACATCTGGTCGGCCTGGCCGGAGCCGGAGCTTCTACGGGAATGGCCATGGCCCACTGGGAGATGCACGGGTGGCTGATTCTCATTCTTGGCTGGTTCTTTGTCCCATTTTATGCCCGGAGCGGAGTATTTACGATGCCCGAGTTCCTCGAGAAACGTTACAACAAAGGCTCGCGGAGCGTCCTTTCAATAATCTCCCTTGTCAGCTATGTTTTCACAAAAGTCGCTGTAACGGTTTATGCGGGAGGAATAGTATTTAAACAGGTTTTTGGCATAGAATCCATTTTTGGGATAGACTTCTTCTGGATCAGCGCTGTCGGACTCGTTGTCCTTACCGGAATTTATACAACACTGGGAGGCATGAAGGCTGTCTTATGGACCTCTGTACTGCAAACACCTATTCTGCTGGTAGGTTCACTTGCAATTCTTGTAATCGGCCTGATAAAGCTCGGCGGTTGGTCGGAGATGATGGAAATATGCAGGGCTGTTCCCGTGAATGCCGACGGTGACACGATGACTCAGCTTATGCGGTCAGCGAATGACCCCGAGTATCCCTGGACAGGAGTAATACTCGGGTCTGCAATAATTGGCTTCTGGTACTGGTGCACTGACCAGTTCATTGTTCAGAGAGTACTTTCAGGCCGGAATCAGAAAGAATCACGCAGGGGAGCAATTCTCGGAGCGGGATTTAAGCTATCACCTGTATTTATTTTCCTCATACCTGGTATGATAGCCTATTCTCTTAACATTAAAGGTGTGATCAATCTTCCGGAACCTGATTCGGCATATTCGGTTCTTGTTAAGGAATTACTTCCCCTTGGCTTCAAGGGACTGGTCGTAGGCGGCATTCTCGCTGCACTGATGAGCTCGCTTGCCTCATTATTTAATTCTTCGGCTACTCTGTTCACAGTCGATTTCTATCAGAAATACAAGCCAGATGCACCCGAAAAGGAGCTTGTAAAGGTTGGAAGAATTGCTACTGTTGTTGTCGTGGTACTGGGGATCCTCTGGATACCGGTAATGAAAGGCCTCGGGAAAGCCCTGTATGCTTACCTGCAGGATGTCCAATCGATGCTGGCTCCGGGTATCGCAGCGGTATTCCTGCTGGGTGTGACATCTAAATGGATTACTCCGAAAGCCGGACTTATCGGACTTTTAACCGGATTTGTCCTGGGGATGACAAGATTGGCATTTAAGGTATTGGGTTCAGGTATGGACCAGGATAATATTCTGTATCAGATTTTCCTGAAGCCGAACGGATTGCATTATGAAATAGTATTGTTCTTCCTTGTAATAGCATTAATGATAGTGACAAGCGCACTTACTCCTAAAGCTGATCCCTTAAAAATAAAGGGATTGTACTTCGGCTCTGCGACTCCTGAACAAAAAGCTATCACCCGTGCCAGCTGGAATAACTGGGACCTGTTCTTCTCAGGATTGATAATTGTGGTTATTGTGGCATTTTATGCTTATTTCTGGTAGGATCAAGTTTAACTTAAAACACTTATTAAGATATGGATAACCTGAATAACATGGAGATCTGGTTTGTTACGGGCAGCCAGCACTTATATGGCCCCGATACGCTCAGGCAGGTAAATGCAGATTCCAGATCAATCTCGGAAGCGCTGGATAATTCAGTGAAGATGCCTGTAAGAATAATTTTCAAGCCTGTCCTTACAACCGCTGACTCTATTTTTGAACTCTGCTCAGAAGCAAATATCAATAAAAACTGCCTTGGCCTTATAACCTGGATGCACACCTTTTCTCCGGCAAAAATGTGGATAAAAGGCCTCTCTGTCCTCACCAAACCGTTTCTTCATTTTCATACACAGATGAACCGGGATATTCCATGGGAAACAATTGACATGGATTTTATGAATCTTAATCAGTCAGCACATGGGGACCGTGAATTCGGATTCATTTGCTCACGGATGAGGCTGAACCGCAAAGTGGTGGTCGGACATTGGGAAGATCCCGCGACCATCGACAGGATTGCCGTATGGGCAAGGGCTGCTGCGGCCCTGAATGATTCGCGGAATATGAAAATAGCACGTATTGGTGATAATATGCGTGACGTTGCAGTCACGGAGGGGAATAAGGTAAGCGCCCAGATGCAGATGGGATATTCCGTCTCGGGTTTTGGTACCGGCGATCTTGTTGCAGTCGTCAATGATGTGACTGACAGTGAAGTTGTTTCTTTGATTGAAGAATACAGTTCAACTTATAATCTGACCCGGGATGTTGAACGGTCGGCTGCCCTGAAAGATGCCGCTCAGATAGAAATTGGGCTCGAAAAATTTCTTAAATCAGGTAACTTTAAAGCTTTTACGACAACCTTTGAGGATCTTCATGGATTGAAACAGCTACCTGGGCTTGCAGTTCAGAGACTGATGGAAAAGGGATACGGATTTGGAGCGGAAGGTGACTGGAAAACTGCAGCCCTTGTCAGGTCAATGAAAGTTATGGCAACGAAACTGCCGGGTGGCACCTCGTTCATGGAGGACTATACCTATCATTTTGATCCTGCAGGTATGAGGATTCTTGGCGCTCATATGCTGGAAGTCTGCCCTTCAATCGCGGCAGATAAGCCCTATCTTGAAGTCCATCCTCTTTCGATCGGTGGCAAGGCTGATCCGGCCAGGCTTGTATTTAAGACAGCTACAGGCAGCGCAATAGCCGCCTCCCTTATCGATCTGGGCAACAGGTTCCGGATGATAGTAAACAAGGTTGAAGTTGTCGATTGTCCCGATATGCCCAATCTGCCGGTGGCAAGCGTACTCTGGAAGCCAATGCCCGACCTGAAAACAGGTGCTGCTGCCTGGATCCTTGCAGGAGGGGCTCACCATACAGGGTTCAGCACAGCAATTGATGAAGAATACATTGAGGATTTCACAACAATGCTCGGGATTGAATTACTGCTTATCGATGAGAAATGCGACCTTGCATCCTTTAAAAGGGAGATAATGTGGAATGAAGCATATTTTCATATCTCCGGCGGGATCAAATAATACTGAGGCCGGCTTATTTTCTTAATATTTTCGGTCTCTTACTATGAAACTCTATACCGGACACTCAAAGCATCTTGTTGCTGTCGATTGTATTATTTTCGGGTATGATATATTGGAGAAACAGATAAAACTCCTGCTTATTAAACGCAGCTTTGAACCAGCAAAGGGGAAATGGTCGCTGGCGGGAGGCTTCGTAAGGGAAAACGAAAGCCTGGATGATGCTGCGAGCAGGATCCTTCTTAAACTTACTGGGTTACGGGGAGTTTATATGGAGCAATCCTACACATATGGAGGAGTAAACAGAGATCCTGGTGCAAGGGTAGTCTCAGTGGCTTACAGCACCCTGATCAAAATCCAGGATATTGACAGGGATCTTAAAGAGCAGAATGGGGCGCACTGGCAGTCCATTTCGCGGTTGCCGCACCTGATATTCGATCACTGCCAGATGGTCGAAAGATCTCTTTGGGAGCTTCAGATGCAGATCAAGGTCAAACCTGTCGGCTTCGCCCTGTTGCCTGAAAAATTTACCCTGGTTCAGCTTCAGGATCTCTACGAAGCCATCTATCAGAAGAGTATAGATAAAAGGAATTTCAGGAAGAAGATACTGTCAATGAATATTCTTGAAAAGCTTGAAGAAAAGGAAAAGGAGACTTCAAGGAAAGGTGCTTATTACTATCAGTTTAACAGGGAGAGATATAAAATTTTCAGGGACCTTGGATTCTATTTCAATCTTGATGTAAACTGAGTTTTTAACGGAATAATTATCATTACTATGCTTGAAGAATTAAAAACAAAAGTTTTCGAAGCAAACATTGAGCTGGTATCCAACGGACTTGTGATCCATACATGGGGAAATGCAAGCGGACGCGACAGGGATAGCGGTCTGATTGTTATCAAGCCTTCGGGGGTAAGTTATAAATCGATGAAGCCCGATGATATGGTTGTGATCGATCCTGAAGGAAAAATAGTGGAAGGCTCCTATAAACCTTCCATGGATGCTCCGACTCATCTGTGGCTATATAAGTGCTGGCCATCGATAGCGGGAGTGGTCCATACACATTCTTCGTTCGCAACTGCCTGGGCACAGGCATGCAGGGATATTCCGCCGTTCGGAACCACACATGCCGATCATTTTTATGGTGAGGTCCCATGTACCAGGAAACTCAGCAGCGATGAAATAAAAACCGACTATGAGCTGAATACCGGCAAGGTCATTGCCGAACGACTGGGTGATCTTGATCCGTTGACTGTCCCATCAGCCCTGGTAAGCTGTCACGGACCATTCTGCTGGGGTACAAGTGCCGGAGAGGCGGTATTTAATGCAATTGCGCTTGAGGAGATCGCCAGAATGGCATTCTATACAGTCCTGCTCCAGCAGAAGTCCCCTATTGACAGGGACCTGCTTGACAAGCATTTTCAGCGTAAACACGGGAAAAATGCCTACTACGGGCAGGGCAGTAAAAACAAATAAAATATTCTATATGGCAACGAAATTTGTTATCGGTATTGATTATGGGACTGACTCTGTCAGGTCTGTTGTTGTGAATACTGCTAATGGTGAAATCACCGGAACATCGGTTTTTGAATATCCAAGATGGAAGAAGGGACTCTATTGCGACCCTTCAATAAACAGGTTCCGTCAGCATCCTCTCGATTACACCGAGGGGCTGGAACAATCGGTTAAGGGAGCGCTTAAGGGACTGGGTGCCGAAGTCATAAGCAACATTGCAGGTATTACGGTCGACACAACAGGTTCAACCCCTGTGGCAGTTGATAAGGCGGGGGTTCCACTTTCGCTGAAACCCGGGTTTGAGGACAATCCTGATGCCATGTTCGTTTTATGGAAAGACCACACCGCTGTCAATGAAGCTGCGGAGATCAATGAACTGGCAAAGAGCTGGGGCGGGACAGACTTTACAAAGTATGAAGGGGGTATCTATTCATCCGAATGGTTCTGGGCAAAGATCCTTCATGTTCTAAGGAGCAATGAAAAAGTCAGGGATGCCGCCTGGTCGTGGGTGGAGCATTGCGACTGGATTCCCGCAATGCTGACCGGGAATACTGATCCCCTGACATTGAAGAGAAGCCGCTGTGCTGCAGGCCATAAGGCGATGTGGCATGAAGATTTCAACGGATTGCCCGATGAGGAATTTCTTGTAAAACTCGACCCTCTTCTTGCCGGGTTGCGTGACAGACTTTTCTCGTCAACTTATGCCTGTGATGTTCCAGCCGGTACAATCACCAGAGAATGGGCAGACAGGTTGGGGCTGCCACCGGATGTAAAGATCGGCGCAGGCGCTTTTGACGCTCACCTTGGGGCTGTGGGAGGTGAAATCAAACCAAATCAGCTGGTGAAGGTTATGGGTACTTCAACCTGCGATATGATGGTATCACCTGCAGATGAAGCCGGACATAAGCTTGTGGCAGGCATCTGCGGGCAGGTTGATGGTTCGATACTCCCGGGTATGCTCGGACTCGAAGCCGGCCAATCGGCTTTCGGTGATGTTTATGCCTGGTTTGGAAACCTTCTGATGTGGCCTGTAAATGAGATCATTTCAGGGATGACATGGCTTGACGGACAGGTAAGGGAAAGAATACGCAATGAGACGGCAGAGAGAATGATTGCTGAACTAAGCAAAAAAGCGGAAGCAATTTCCGGCAATGAGACCGTCCTTACCGCACTCGACTGGCTTAATGGGAGGCGTACTCCCGACGCTAACCAGGCTCTTAAAGGTGCAATTGCCGGACTATCCCTTGGCACAGACGCTCCAAAGATATTTAAAGCTCTTGTCGAGGCTACTGCCTTTGGTTCCAGGATGATAAATGAACGGTTTATCTCAGAGGGCGTCAGGATCGACGGAGTTATTGCGGTCGGCGGCGTCGCGAAAAAGAATCCTTTTGTAATGCAGGTGGTGGCGGATGTCCTGAATATGCCCATTAAGGTTGCCAGCTCCGACCAGACCTGCGCACTCGGATCTGCAATGGCGGCTTCGGTCGTGGCAGGAATTCATCCGGATATCCCTTCTGCGCAGAAAGCAATGGGCAGCGGATTCGAAAAGGAGTATCATCCTGACCCTGTTAGAGCAAAGAAATATGATGAACTCTATCGCAGGTATAAAAAACTTGGTTTACTTATAGAGAAAGAACTTAATTTTTAACACAATGCGAAAGTCACTTTATGTTAGTTTAGTTTTCCTTTTTCAGGTGAGCTTCATTGCATCGGCTCAAAATGCAGATCTTGTTACTGTAAATCAACTGGTTGTTATAGCTAATCACTCTGGTCCCGTTATCAGTAAGGATATCTATGGTCATTTCTCTGAGCATCTCGGTCGATGTATCTATGAGGGATTATGGGTTGGGACAGACTCAAAAATCCCGAATACCTATGGAATCAGGAATGATGTCCTGTTTGCCCTGAGAGAAATCAGGGTCCCGAACCTGCGCTGGCCTGGAGGATGCTTCGCCGACACCTACCACTGGAGGGATTGGATCGGTCCCCAGGAAAAAAGAGCATCGATAGTTAACACACACTGGGGGGGAGTGACCGAAGATAATTCATTCTGAACCCACGAATTCATGAAACTGACTGAATTGCTCGGATGTGATGCTTATATAAACGGGAATGTCGGATCAGGAACCGTAAGGGAGATGGCCGAATGGGTCGAATATCTCACCTCTGATTCTGACAGTCCTATGACCAGGCTGCGAAAGGAGAATGGGAGGGACGAGCCATGGAAAGTAAAGTACTTTGCAATCGGCAATGAAAACTGGGGTTGCGGAGGGAATATGACGGATGAGTATTATGCCAATGTCATGAGGCAGTTCTCAACTTACCTTAACAACTATGCTGAGAACAGGCTTTACCGGGTTGCTTGCGGTCCGTCAGACTATAATGTTGCATGGACCGAAACCCTGATGAAGGACGGAAACACCCGCAGCCGCTTCCAGGGTTTATCAATACATTATTATTCACTTGTCGATGGCTGGAACAACAAAGGCTCGGCAACCGATTTTGATGAAAGGCAATGGTTCCAGACAATGAGGGCAAACTTCCAGATGGACCCGATAATAAAGGGTCATGCGGCAATCATGGACCGGTATGATCCTCAGAAGACAAAAGGCCTTGTTGTTGATGAATGGGGCAACTGGTTCAATGTGGAACCAGGGACAAATCCCGGATTCCTTTACCAGCAGAACACTTTGAGGGATGCACTTACGGCAGCCATTCATCTCAATATTTTCAATAATCATGCCGACAGGATCAAAGTTGCCAACCTTGCCCAGATGGTCAATGTTCTGCAATCGGTGATCCTTACTAAGGAGAACAATATGGTGCTTACACCCACATATCATGTTTTCAGGATGTTCAGGGTCCATCAGGAGGCTCAGCTTCTTAATACTGATCTGAGATGTGAAGATTATATTTACGGCGACAGGAGGATACCTGCTTTATCAGCATCAGCATCAGTTGATAAGGATGGTAAAGTACACATTTCAATGGCAAACGTAAACCCAAACAAGCAGATTACAGTAACCTGCCCTGTGATAGGTGAAACTTACAAAAAAATCACAGGCGAAATCCTGACAGCCGGAATGAATGCAATGAATACCTTTGAACAGCCTGAAACTGTGAAACCAGGGCTCTTTGGCGGATTCACCTATAAAAACGGAGTATTAAACATAACTTTACCAGCAAAGTCGGTAGTTGTACTTGAATTAACAAAATAACCTCAATGGAGTGTGAGGCACTAATATTTAATATTAATCGGAACAGTTATGAAAAAACTTTACACCTTCCCGGTAATAGCTTCGGTAATTGTTCTTTTCATCTCAGGATGTACCGGAAGTACCGAAGCTGATTATCCTATTGAGCCGGTTCCGTTTACATCAGTAAAGCTGACTGATAATTTCTGGGCTCCAAGGATCAGGAAAAACGCCACGGTTACAATTCCGATTGCATTTTCGTATTGCGAGTCATCAGGGAGGGTGAAAAACTTTGAGATCGCTGCCGGTCTTGATACGGGAAGATTCGGGACCATCTATCCCTTTGATGATTCGGATGTATTCAAGATAATTGAAGGTGCAAGCTATTCGCTCCTGACGTATCCTGATCAGGAGCTTGACGCATATCTCGATACTCTGATCAATAAGATCGGCCTTGCCCAGGAAGATGACGGCTATCTTTATACAAACCGGACAATCGCCGAAATGCATGGAGGTGAAGGTTTGCATGAATGGGCAAGTAAGGACAGGTG
>Ga0105101_10000511_pt1 | contig 16181 bp, 14 predicted proteins | sample PPLLak21cMay2015_2_FD_87037 | JGI IMG/M metagenome (GOLD analysis project Ga0105101, IMG submission 87037) | Freshwater sediment microbial communities from Prairie Pothole Lake near Jamestown, North Dakota, USA - PPLs Lake P8 Core (1) Depth... | ecosystem: Environmental > Aquatic > Freshwater >... | reverse complement strand
GCGGCTCTTCCATCGCGCGCAGCGCGATCTGGATGCCGATGTCCTGGTCGTGGTTGTCGCCCTTGAGCTTGCTGGCCTTGATGGACAGGATGGCGCGCACCAGTGCGGTGCCGCCGCCTGCTACCACGCCTATCTCCACATCGACAAGCGCCCGAAAGGCTGGGTCAGAGATTCAACCTAGAACTCACAGTCTTTGGTCAGGAAATCCTTATCAGTGGTGCAAATCGCCCACGCGCACATTGAACCAGGCGTGTAATTGCCATGGCTGCTGTTTGTCCGGCTCGCGAACGAAAATACGAATGTTGCGAAACACGCCAGCGAATGGCTTGCCCTCGCGCATGCCTTTGGCGCGAACCAGCAGCGTCACGACGGCGACACCTTCATGGACCGTTGCCGAAACATCCAACGACTCCAGCCTGTCGAAGGAGCTCGCGGGATTCCGCAGGTCCTTTAGAAAGGTCGTTTTGTCGACAATTGCTCAGTTTGCGCGCCGGAACGTCAGTTTTTCGGCGAGCAGGGCCCCGAAATACTCGACATCGCGGTGCTTGTCCTCACGATACGTTAGAAGTTTTGATCCGCCAAACCGCGACGCACCGGCCAGACGTAGTGCGTTGCCGTCTTTGCTTCGGTGGCGAAAATTCCTTTGAACAGAAACTCGCAGGATCCGCTTCACCGATGCAGATAAAAAATGCGTCAAAACGGCTCATTCGCCCAGGCAAGGAGCTTCCATTTTCCCGCCTGCCGCACAAACAAGCGCAGATTGTGAAAGGACTTGGCCGTTCCTGCGGACTTTAACGTGACCACGCACTTGACGACGGCGCGATCTCCGATGATGTCAATCGACTCAATTCGGGTCTGGCGCGCGTCGCTTGCCTTAACCTTGCTCAAGAACTGCGAGCGGTCGTCGACCGTCACTCGATCGGCACGTTGAAACGCGAGTTTGGGCGCGATCACGCCCTCCAGCCAGTCACGGTCGCCGCGGCTCTCCGCCTCGCCGATCTGGATGTTCAATTGCTTGAGCGCTTCGACGTCTTTCTGCATGGCGAGCGCCGATACATCCGCGCGAGCGGTAAGAGACCATCCCGAGGCGATGAACAGACCGAGCAAAATCAGCACGACTTTGCCTGCCTTGCCAAACGCGTCGGGTAGACAGCGCCCGCGCATCTTCTCCCCGAACATGAAAATAACCACGATCATCAGGGCGGTGAACAGCATCATGCCGAGGGACAAATGCCAAAGCGACAATCTGCCGAGAACGGTCGCGGTGCTTTTGGCGGTGAGTAACTGGGCGATCGCGAACGCGCCACCGTTTGCCGCGAACAACAGGCTATAGCGCCGGTGCTTGCCGTCTTCATAAGCCTTGGAGCTTTCAGGAAGACGTCTTTGTTTTGGATGCATTGTGTGTTTCCTCCGTTGTTTGTTGGCGATCCACAAAATGTGTGTACGAACGGTGAACGTTCATTCTCCTGTCGCATCGCCGGAACGTCTAGCACAATTCTATACATGGATCCCGTAAGTAGAGCTTGCCGCTACGGAGGCGGGTTGGCGTCGTCGCGGAAGGATCGGACAACGACAATCCAATGTCGGCGCAATTGGATTGTGCCGGTCGTGATAATGGCATGAGGACAGCTCCCCGCCGCCACGGCCTCCATGTCATGGGTTCGTCTCTAGAAATTCGTACCCACCGACAAACCGACAATCCGGTAATTCTCGTCGGTGCTTGTGTCTGCAAAGACCTGATCCTTGTCTTTGAATCTATATTCGTTGATCTTGTACGAAAGCCGATAATACGAGCTCTCGGATAACGAGCCGGTCCAGCTGACGCCATAACTCAGGCCACTGGTCGTGCCACCAGATTTAAATTCGGCCCCGAACCCGACGAACCTGACAATCGATTCTGCGTCGAAGCTTGCGTAGGCAGCGCTCACCGCAAGCGTTCCTTTCTTTCCAATGGGTTGCCCGTAGGCAATGCCGGCGAAGGGCCCTTTTTCGGAGACCACCAGTTGTTGAATATCGAAAGCGACGCTGCTTAAGGTTGCTTCCGTTTCCCCTTGCTTATATCCGCCAAATACACTCAGCCCGCGCCAAAGGTTGTAGCCAAGCGTAATGGTGGAATCGCTTCTTTTGAAATCGAAAGTGACAGTTCTGTTGCTGCTTGTATCGCGATAGTATTGAGAATCGCCTTCTATCATCGCCTCCAGCTCCAGATTGGCAAAAAACCGCCCATAGGACGCTGTCAGCGCATAGGTGATCATCTGAAAAGTGGGCTTAAGATTAATGTCGGAGTACGAGAATTCTACTTGCTTCGACTGAATTCCCACTGCGCCTCCTACCTGAAAGTCACTTTCCGCCATTGCGATGCTGGGGAAGATGTCTGCGCAGATAAGAACAAAGCCAAGTACCTTTGGAGAAGTGTTCATATTCAAAGCCCTCAATTTTTCAAAAAGCCAAGTAGGGTGGGCACGCAGTGCCCACGCGGTCGATTCAAGGTGCAGGTTTGGTCTCGGAGATTGCCGTGCGATTTCCGCGTGGGCACTGCGTGCCCACCCTACATGGCTTCGCTCAAGCCCGAAAATAATGGTACGTCTTTGAAGAACATATCGGCCTCGCGATTTGTATGCTGAACGCTAGCAACCGGCTATGGGCAGGGACCGAAATATCGGGGCATGCGTCCAACTCAAGTCAGAAGTAATCCACAACACCAATATAAAATGTGGTAATTCGTTCGTAATAGTCGGAAGTCCGCGGCATGGGCGTCACGACACCGTTTTCGCGGTACTCCTTGCCATTGAACGTGTACGAGGTGTACTTGACGCCGATTCGATAACTCAGGGTCTTGGAGGCCGCCTGAATCCAGGCCAAGTTCAGGCTGTAGCCCGGTGCTTTCGACAGAATCTCGATACTGTCCGCTTCACTGCTCGCCGTGAGCAAGCCATCGAGCGAACCGTAGGCAGCGCTCGCATTGAGCGCACCCTTTTCGGAGAAGGAATGGCTGTAACTTGCCCCTGCGAAGAAGCCCTTTTCGTTGTACACCCGGGTGGTGGCGTACGCCGCCCCGGCGCCATCGTTACCCGACAACAGGAGCGTGCCTTTTCCCAGGGTATATCCGGCGAATAGGTTCAAACCGGCGAATACGCGATACCCGAGCGTGGCCGAGGCGTCCCGGCGGTTATAGTTGACGGCTGTAAACTCCGGATCGGCCGCGGTTCCGGTTAGGTACTTCTCGGAATCGGCAATCGTGAAGTCGTAATTCACCGAGCCATAGAACCTGCCATACGCCAGGGTCAGGGACGGAACCAAGGTGGTAAACGATGATTTCAACCGGACATCGATCTGCGTCGGAAATGAATAACTGTTGTTCTTGAACGCCACATCTATTGCCGGCACGACGGTCCATGACCTGTCGTCGGCCTGGGCCGGACAGGCAATCGCCAACGCACCGAAGAATGGGAGCAGTTTGAGTTTGTTCATGTCAATGCCTCCAGAAAGTTTGGAATGATGTCACCTGGCTGCAACGACAGCGGTCCAGATGGAATCGCAGCCAAGTAGGGTGGCACGCAGTGCCCACGCGGTCGATTCAAGGTGCAAGTTTGGTCTCGGAGATTGCCGTGCGATTTCCGCGTGGGCACATACGGCGTGCCACCCTACATGGCTTGGCCGGGCAGGCAATCGCCAACGCACCGAAGAATGGGAGCAGTTTGAGTCTGTTCATGTCAGTGCCTCTCCAAGGTTTGAAGTATCGAGCAGTTTTGCATTTGGACGTATTGATAGTCGAAGTTCGCCACGGTGCACTTGAAGCGAAAGCGCGCGTTCTTGTTGATCCCGTTGACCTGCTTCGCCTGCGGAAAGACCAGAACCAGCGCCCTGCTTCTGAAACCATCCGCGACGTGAATGGCCGCTCCACCGTCGCTCAGCTGGATCAGCTCGCCGCGACGTCCTTCGAGGACCAGCGTCTTGCCGCGGTAACGCGCCAGCGCGGCGTCGGAGTTCTTGACGAACTCCCGATAGAACACGACGGCGGAAAGCAGCGGACCTTCGTCTCGCGCCGGCGCGGAACCCGCCGCCGGCTTCCCCTTGCCATCGCGCGTCAGGCGCGCCCGGTAGAGAATTGCGTCGCTGCCTTGCCAGTTTTTGGGCAGATCGATCACCAGCTGATTGGCGGCGGGCGCAGTCCATTTGAACGCGCTGCGCCCCAGCTTTTGCAGGTCGATGTCGCCCCGGCGATCCGGGCCGAATCGGCCGGAAACCCGATAGCTCCCGTTTCGGCTGCACGAATGAGTCGTCAGTCCGTAGGCGCCGGCATAGCTCGTGCAGAAGTATTGGCCCCATACGCCGCGGAAGCTGCCGTCCTTCGCCACATCGATGTTGAGGAAAAACTCGGAGCCTGCAAAGGCGGGGTTCGTATAGGTCGCCCACTGGGCCGATTGCCAGTTGCCTGCCGGAATCCGAGGTTCCTCGGCGAACGCGCCGACAGCCGCGATCGCCCCGGAAAGGAGCGTTAAGACTTGGAGCATTGGTTTCATTCTGGTCAGGCCCGAATTCATTGAAGTTGTTCCGGTTCCCGCGGTTTGTCAGCGGTCGAGCATGGCGCGCAGCGCCTGCACGTCGAGATTCTCCTTGAACTGCCGTATCACCCGCTGCTTGGCCGTATTATTCGGGCCGACGTCCCACTTCCAGTAGACGGTGATGAACTGTACGGCATGCCGCGGCAGGTTTTTGTCGAAGAAGCGCGCGCTGATGCCGAAGATACGCTGCCCACCTTCCGCCTCGGTGGCGAAGATCTTCTTCTTGTCCTTGTAGAGGTAGCGCGAGCGCGGCACGATCGCATCGGCCTTGCGCTCCTCGGGCGTAAGCGCCGCGAGCGCTGCTCTGAGCATTTCAAGATCCGGGCCCTTCTGCTTCTGCTCGTAACGTATGCGCGCTTCCAGGTATTCCTTGCGCGTGATGAATCGATAAGGCTTGTGGCCCTCCGGCGCGATGATCACCGCTTCGGCCCGGACCGACGGGGGCGCGTTCCGCACGGCAAACGTGCGCACCCCGTACGCGGGCGCCACGAGAAGCGGTAGACCCCTCCATTCGCCCCCCTGCTTCGGAAAGTAGTAGTAGGGCGCCACCCCGCCGTCCTTCGCGAGCAGCCCGTGCCGCAACATCTCGCTCTCGTTCGCGAGCCAGGAGAAGTTGTTGAAATCGATGTAGATCCAAGTGCCAGTCTCGTCGCCCAACCGGACCTGCCCGCGCACCTTCGGAAAGCTGGGGGTGTTGGGCACACAGTAGTAGCCTAAGAACAACGCGTTGACGCCGTACTTGAGCGCGCCGTTCTTGATGTACGAAGAGCCCCGGATCGTTCGATACGACCGGGCCTCGACACCGTTCAGGTTGGGAATCGCCTGTTTCAGGAGCGCGACAACCCGGTCCGCCTTGGCGAAGGCGACGGGGTACTGGGCTTTCGGGTAGCTGCGGTCGGCCATCGCGTCGTCGTCCTCGGCCCGAACCGTCCAGGAACCCGGCTTCGCCCATGCCATCTCGTCGGTGCACGGTTGCGTTCCCGCAACCGCCGCGTCGCCCGCCAGCGACACGAGGAATAGCGCCGCGAAGATTGATCGGTGTTTTGCCATGCTCGCCATTTTCTGATGATTACCCTCGCTCACGTTGTTCCGCACAACCCCATTTAGAACAATTGGTCCGCCAAACCGCGACGCACCGGCCAGACGTAGTGCGTTGCCGTCTTTGCTTCGGCGGCGAATACTCCTTCAAACAGAAACCCGCAGGCGGCCCGATTAGCGGAATCGATCGACGCGGACGTCGACGTCCAATAGCAAGGCAAAACGCTTGCGGCTTGTATGTTCTCGAAACCTTGCAACGCGAGCCAGTTGTTGACGGCCGTCGGCTCGTAGTTAACGAGGCTGCGCAGCTCGCGCTGATTCGGCAAACGCCAATCGCCGTAGCCACAGAGTGACAATCCACCGGCGTCCGCCACCGCATCGGTCCACGCGCGCAAGTCGAACCGGTTCGCCTGCCGCGGCCACATCAGGCCGGTGAGGTTGTCGGCGATGATATCGTCGGTCGTATCCGCCGGCGTCCCGCAGTCGTCGGTGCGAAAACGCGGCGACGGCCACGGCGCACCGGCCATGAACTCGCCGTCCTGGCCCGTGCCCGCGCACGACGGCAAAGCGCCGCCCGCGGCGTCGTAGCACGTCGTTTGCCCCGTGTGTGCGAGCGTCACGCCGCCCGCGGCGACCGGACCGCGCACCGCCCATGCTGCGGCAGTGGTTGTCTTCGGGTATTCGTTGACGCCACCGTAGACATCCACGCTCCAAGCCCGAAAGGAGTGCCGAGCATCCGTCGTGGACGACCAGAACGAGCCCTGCGACACAATGAAACCTTGCGCCAGTAGCCATGTGAAGCCGCTCTCGGCGGCCTTCACGACCAGGCTTTCCAGCTCGTTGACGTTCGCCAGCCGCCAGTCATCGAATCCGCACAGCGACAACGCGTTCGCATAGTCGAGCGATCCCTGCCAGGTGCGCGTGGTCGAAGCGCCGTGATCGCGCACCCACATCAACCCGGTGAACAGATCAGTGACGACGTCGTCGGTCGCATCGGCCGGCGTGCCGCACTCATTGAGAGTAAACCGCGGGCTCGGCCAGGCGACGCCCGCCTGAAGATCGCCGTCGTCACCTGGGGTGTAGCTCGTAACTTGGCCCGTCTGGGCAAGGTGGACAACGCTGTCGACGCTGATCGGGAGCGTGCCGGAGACACCGGCCGATGTCGCCGTGATCGTCGTGTCGCCAACCGCCACCGCGGTCACGACACCCGCGTTGTCGACCGACGCAACGCCCGGCGCCGACGATTGCCAAGTCGCGACGCCGGTCAAGTCCTGAGTGCTGCCGTCGGAATAGGATCCGCTCGCTGTCATCTGCGCGTTGGCGCCGAATGCAAGCGCCGGATCGATCAGTGCCGGATTGACGGGTGTGATCGAAAGCGAGACCAGTGTCGCGGTGCCACCGCCACCGCCGCCTCCGCCTCCGCCGCAAGCCGCGAGCAGGATCGTCGAGAGAACCAAGATCGAAATGCTGGACAGTTTTTTCATGGTGTTTTCCCTTTGTTCGTTTGGTCTCGGAGATTGCCTTGCGATTTCCGCGTGGGCACATACGACGTGCCCACCCTGCACGGCTCCGCCGCAATTCCCGGCTTGTGCGAAAGCTCAGTCATCCACCTCGTAACACCCGCCGGGCTGTATCAGCAACCCGTTGCCCGGAGTTATGCCCAAATTGTCCTTCGCGCAGGTCACGGCGGTCTCGTTCTGCCCGTGGCAACGGGCCGTCGTCTTGCCATTCTTCGCTCCACAGCACACGAGCCGACGATCGCATTATTGCGTCCAGGTGATCCGCAGGGCGATGCGTGCCGGCGGATTGTTTAGGAAAACCTGGGAGATGCAGGCCGCCTGGACCTTCCACTCGCCCATAACCGTGAGACCGTTGAAGGCCGAAGTTGAGGCCTGCGGTTCGAGTGCGGCGGCCGGGCAGTTGGCCGCGTGCAAGGACCGCTGGACGCTATTCGCGTCGGTGTGCTGCACCAGTGCCAGCTTGACGCCATTGCCGTTTACATCTCTTGAGACGTTGGTAACGCTTGTGACGAGCGCGTCCTCGGGTATGAAGAGCAAGAGCGGGATCGTATAGACGAGTTGGTCGTCGCCGGGGTCGGTTGATCGGAACAGCGTGATCTCCTCGACGCGAGTCACGACGTTAGGCACGTGGATCTTGAAATTGGCCGTGACAGCAGGGTTCACCGGAGTTATGGGTGGGCCAGGAGCCAACAGCGGGACGTTGCACGTGCTGCCGGTTCCGGTGCAGTCACCCGTCCAACCGAAAAACTCGGTTGTATTACTCGTGACCGACTGCCCCAGAACGACGCTGTTCGTGTTAAGGAAATCGGCGGTGCAGACGCCGGGGCAGTCGATCCCCGGCGGGTTGCTCGTGACCCTTCCATCGTTGTTCTCGGTCGCGATGGAAACCGTGAGCGTCGAGCCACGGAAGCTCATGTCGAAGGTAAGCGGAGCGCTCGCTACCCCTCCCACCGTAGCCGTGATCGTGGTGCGGATCGACTTGGAACCCTGGAACGTGTTCGGGTAGCGGATGTAGAAAAGCGAGCTGTTCGACGTGATGCTGTGCAGGTAGAAGTACCCTGTCGTTGGCCCGGGGCTGTTGGGGCCGGGGGGCGAGATGATGGGGAGCGTCGCGGTCTGGCCACGGCTTACGTCGGTGGCCGTCACCGACAGCACGCTATTCGTCGGCAACTCGAGGACCACCCGCACAATAGGAGCAGTCGTTGTCAGGAGAGGCAGGACGAAGTAGTTCGCCGACGTTGTCCCCACCGCGCGAATGGCCGGCGTGACGCCGGCGAATCCGTACCCGAAGGCGTTATTCGGTGTTTCGAGCGACAGCAGGATCGGGGCGGCCGGGGGGGTGCTTGGTCGAGTTGTGTGGTTTGATGCAATGATCGAGAAGATCCCGAGCGCGGCAACGCCGCAAAGAGCAAGAGCCTGTGCGAGCCGTCTAATCGTCATGTTGGTCGCTCCTTTGTAGTCGAGGGCAGAATGGACTTAAGCACGAGAGATGCGATGCATGTTGCCGCCGCGACACCGGCGACCGAGGCCACGATGTCCCCACCGTCGTAGGTGCAGGCCGGAACGCTGCCGACGCCGATCAGCTCGCCGCCGAAGCGTAGCCACGCTTGATTGTCGCCGCAGGAAAGTTCCCAGAGCACGTTGACACCGGCCCATGCGGCACTCGTGACGAAAGCAGAGAGAACCTTCGGGCGGAGGAGCGCGCACGTGAGAAGGCCGAACGCCGTGACGTGAATCAGGCTCGGCAACGACCCCAGAAACGCGCTCCTTTCGACGCTGCCCGCCAGCGCAAGAGGTTTCAGGTGGAGACGCTCGAGAGGAACTGGAAGAGCAGCGCGAAAAGCGAGGTAGTAAATCAGGCCGGACAACAACAATGCCCCGCCTATGGCGGCGAATGAAAGAGACGCTTTATAGACGTTGCGCATCACTTCCTCTCGTTGTCATATCTCACCGCCTAAACGTTTTGCGCCAGGGAGACGAAATTCGTCCCGCCCGAATCGACTTGTGCACCACCTCGAGTTTCTGCCACCTCGCTACCATCAAGGTTCAGTTACCGGCCGGGACAATCGAAATCACCCAGGTCCACTGGCCGATCAGTAATGGATCGCCAAAGATGTCTGTCCCGGGGACACTGAGGTCGGTGATCACCGTCTGCTGGCCGTTGAAATCGAAGTCACGCACTGAAAAGCTGAATTGCTCTGTAATGGGTTGTTCACTACTGGGCAACACATTTACCACCCCGCCTTGGCTATCTAAAGCTGTGCAGCCGCCCATCCTGTGGGATCCGGACAGGTCAACGAACATAGTCGGAGCTACAAGGTTGGCGAACCCGCTGGTCACGGTGATCCACTCCGGGTCCGAATCCATCCGCGCGGTCCCGCCAGAGCCATTTTGCGCGGGCCGCGGCACCCATTCGAAGGTGCTCGTGTCATTCCCAATATTGACGATGGAGTATCCGCTGGCGATTTGATCCGGCACGATCAGAAAAGAAACCTGGTCAGTCAGGTGTGGCCTTGAGATATATCCAAGTTCTTGCGAGCACAAGTCGATCAATTCGCCCCGAAGATCGAGGGTCCCGCTGACAGAATAACTCGCCGCGGCACTGGAGCCGCCGGGTACGACCGTGATCCTCGATATGAGCAATTCATCCGGGACGTTCGGACGCACGAGGCGCGCGCTCACCTCGTGCGTCTCGGCGCCAACAACAAAGATAGGGGCGGTGTAGGTGGCGTAGGGCACCCGTTCCGTGGTCACTGTTCCTATGGCAGCGTTCCCACCTTCGATGCCGTCGACGGCCCACTCTTGAATTAGGTCGACCGCGTCATAGTCGGTGGAGCAGCTCGTCATCGCGGTGGACGGCGCGTCGGTAACGGTTCGCGGCTCGCAGTTCTCCACCACGAGACTGATGCGGGATCCCGCGGCGATGATTGCTTCGGAGGGATCGATCCGCCAACCGATGAAATACGACCAGTCGCTGAAATGGGTCGATGAGGTCGTGATAGTTTTTGCCACCTCATCGCGCACGGTGTCTTTGAGCGCGTACCAGAAGCCCTGGTCGTCCTGAAAACCAATGCCGAGCGCCCCGGGGCTCGAGCCGAAAAGATCTGCATCGGTGAACGAGAACGTAATCTGGAAAGGCTTGGCAAAAGTGAGCCCGCTCGGTGACAAGCGATACGCAACCCGTCCACCCGGCGCCGTGATGGCAACCGGCTGGATGCTGATCGCCGTGTCCTGTGTCAGCGCACCGGCCGGGAATGTCAGGCGCACCGTCCCGTCGCCCGGATCGAGCGTGCCACCCGCGGGCCCGATCGTCTGTGTTACGGCCGGGCCGGTGGGGTCGCCGAACGGAAAGGGGGTCGCCGGTGTAGTGCCGCTAGAGGAACCACCGCCACCGCCACCGCCGCAAGCGCACAGGCCCAGCATCAGCAGCAGACCGATGTAGAAGAATGAACGTTGTTTCATGATGATCTCCGATGACATTTCAAAAAATCGCTATGTTTGCTTGGTCTCGTTCCGATCTCTCGGTTACACGCCTTACTCGATCGCGCCGATGGTGGCGATGGACGACGCATAGGAATGATCCAGTGCCCGAATGCCCTACTGTCCGGCGCGTACAGGCCAAACGTAGAGGCTATCGGACTTAGGATCGACGCCCACGAGGCCGTCGACCATGCTGACGAACCACGCGAAAGCCGCATTACCGGCATAACTCGACGACGACCAGTAGAAGTCGGCCTCCACGTCGGTAAAGCCCTGGGTGTTCAGGAAAGTTGCTGGGCTGGCGGCTTCACTGTTCACCAGGCTTTCAAGCTCGTTGACATTGGGCAGGCGCCAATCGCTAAAGCCGCAGAGCGTGAGGTCGTTGGTGTCGGCAAGCGCACCGGTCCAGGTGCGGAGGAGGCTTTCCGGCGCCCCCATCCACATGAGGCCAGTCAGGTTGTCGGTCACACAGGCGGCCGTGGCGCCGGTGCCCACAGTGAAGCGCGGGCTCGGCCAGGCCACGCCGGCCTTGAGATCGCCGTCCTGGCCAGTACCGGCGCAGGCGACAACCGCACCGGCGGTGTTGTAACAAGCAGTCTGGCCGGTTTCGGGCAAGTCGGCGGGTGCGGCGTGTACCGTGGCCAACGGCAGCAGGCTCGTGGCCAGTACAAGAATCATATGAACGTTACGCATGGTTGTGTTCTCCAAAGTAAATAATTATCGAGTGTTGCCGGCGGCGGGTGACAGCTCTATCCATCGCTTTTTTGTAGATGGGGCGGAAAAACTGCTCCTGCGTTTGTCCAGTGTATGGAGCCTCATTCACTGACGGCTTCGCGCTCCGCACTTCTGCCCTCCATGGATGGAGTAATGCCGCGTGAGGGCAGGAGCCCGAAGCGGCCGCCATCCATAGCGGTCGCAGATGTTCGTATTGCGCCATGTCATTCTCCGCCGCGTGAAATGATCCAATGCCCGAGTGCCCTACTGTGCGGCGCGCACGGGCCAAACGTAGTTGCTAGCGAGCTTACTGACGGCGAACAAGAGGCCGTCGTTCATGTTGACCTCCCACGCGCTATCCGCACTACCGGCAAAACTAGACGACGACCAGTAGTAGCTGGCCTGCACGTTGCTGAAGCCCAGGGCATTCAGCGTGGCGGCGTTGTCCGCCAGGTTGTGGTTCATGAGGCTGCGCAGTTCTTTGCGATTGGACAGGCGCCAGTCGCTAAAGCCGCAGAGATCGAGATTGTTGGCGTAGTCGAGCGCCTGTTGCCAGGCTTGAAAAGCAGCCGGCAGGTTGGCGTTGCGCGTCCACATGAGGCCGGTCAGGTTGTCGGTAATGCAGTCACCGGTGCCATCGACCGTGAAACGCGGGCTGGGCTCGGCCACGCCGGTTTGCAACTCGCCATCCTGGCCGGTGCCGGCACAGGCGATGGTTGCGCCGCCGGCGTCGAAACAAGTTGTTTGCCCGGTCTTGGGCAACGCGATGACGCCGGCCTGGGGCGCGGGACCAGGTGCAGTAGCATTACCGCCACTACCACCACAGCCGCCGAGCGCGGCCAGAACGAACAACATGAAAACACCGGTTAACATCTCTTTGCTGGTCATGATTTATTCCTCATTGCTTGATGTTGCCGCGCTCAGTAGAGATACACCGCGCCGGAATTGGCGGCGGTGTTGTCGGACTGATCGCCACCGATGCCGGCGGTGGCGCTGCTTTCGCCCTGAGCCCCGACTGCGAGCGTCGCGCCGTTGGCGGAGAGCGCGAGGGCTGCGCCGAAGTAGTCAACGGATGCAGTGTTCGAGGCCTTCACGTAGGCCTGCTGGGACCAGACCACGCCGTTGCGCGTGAAAACGTAGACCGCGCCGGAGCCGCCCGCCGAATTGTCGGCCTCATTGCCACCGATCCCGGTGGCGCCACTGGCCTCGACAGGCGCCCCGACCGCCAGTGTGTTGCCGTCGGCCGAGAGCGCGACGGCATCGCCGAACCAGTCACCGGACCCGGTGTTCGAGGCCTTCACATAGATTTGTTGGGACCAGCTGGTTCCCGAGCGGATGAAGATGTAGACCGCGCCGGAATCAGCAGACGAGTCGTCGCCCTCGTTACCACCGATGCCGGTGGCGGCGCTGTCCTCACCGAAAGCCCCGACCGCGAGTGTGTTGCCGTCGGCCGAGAGCGCGAGGGCAAAGCCGAAGTTGTCGCCCGCCCCGGTGTTCGAGGCCTTCACATAGGCTTGTTGGGACCAGTTGGTTCCCGAGCGGATGAAGACATAGACGGCGCCGGCGTTGGTTGCCGAATTGTCGGCTTGGTCACCATTGACGCCGCCGGCGGCGCTGTCCTCGTATAGCGACCCGACCGCCAACGTGTGGCCGTCGGCGGAGAGCGCGAGAGTGAGGCCGAAGGAGTCACTCGCCCCGGTGTTCGTGGCCTTCACATAGGCCTGCTGGGACCATGCGCTTGCTGACCGCGTGTAGACATAGACCGCGCCGGCGGCATTCGCCGAGTTGTCGGTTTGATCGCCATTGATGCCGGTGGCGGCGCTGGCTTCGCCAGGCGCCCCAACCGCAAGCGTGTTGCCGTCGGCGGAGAGCGCGAGGGCAAAGCCAAAGTAGTCGCCCGCCCCGGTGTTCGAGGCCTTCACGTAGGCCTCCAGGTCCCAGAAAAGCTGCCCGGGGATAGTTATGCGGGTGTAGACATAGACCGCGCCGGCAATACCGACCGAGTTGTCGAGTTGAGCGCCATTGAGGCCGGTGGCGCCGCTGGCTTCGCCGTACGCTCCGACCGCAAGGGTGTTGCCGTCGGCGGAGAGCGCGACGGCGATTCCGAAGTAATCGTTCGTTCCGGAGTTCGAGGCCTTGATGTAGGCCTGCTGGGACCACGCGCTGCCCACGCGGGTGAACACATAGACTGCGCCGGCGTTAAAGGCCGAATTGTCGGCCTGATTGCCGCCGGTGCCGGTGCCGGCGGCGGCGCTGTCCTCATATGGAGCCCCGACTGCGAGTGTCGTGCCGTCGGCGGAGAGTGCAAGGGCGGAACCGAACTGATCGTCCGCCTCCGTGTTCGAGGCTTTGGCGTAGCCGATGGCCTCCACAAGATTCGCCGAGACCGAGAGCGGGGCGGAGTCGGTGCAGCCGCTGATGCCGTTGCAGGCGGCGACGATGTAGGAGGCATTGAGGCGGCGATGCAGCGCGATGGGGTGATCGACATTGGTGCCGGTGATGTCACTGCCCACCTGGGTGTAGCCCGAAACGCCGTCCGGGTTCTCGTACAGCCGGTAGAACTCCGCGTTGATCGCCACCGGCCAGCTGAATTGCAGCGTCTTGATGCCGTAGCCGAGCGTCGGGGTGGGCGCGCGGGGCGAAAAATCGTCGCATGCGTACGGGAATGGAAAAACACCCAGATCGCATACCGAGCCTTTGCAGCCGGCGAGCAGGATCGTCGAGAGAACCAAGATCGAAATGCTGGACATTTTTTTCATGGCGTTTTCCCTCCGTTCGTTCACTGGCCCCGTGCTCAGTAGAGATACACCGCGCCGGCATTAGTAGCCGAGATGTCGCCCTGGTCGCCGCCGATGCCGGTGGCGTTGCTGTCTTCGGCATACGCTCCGACCGCGAGCGTGTTGCCGTCGGCGGAAAGCCCGAGGGCGGAGCCAAAGTTGTCATCCACTCCGGTAGCGAAAGCCTTCACATAGGCCTGCTGGGTCCAGGTGGTCCCGCTGCGCGTGTAGACGTACACCGCGCCGGCGCCGGGCGCCCCGCTGTCGCCCTCGTTGCCACCGATGCCGGTGGCGGAACTGGATTCATAGGGAGCCCCGACCGCGAGCGTGTTGCCGTCACCCACGAGCGCGAGGGCATAGCCGAAGTTATCGCCCGTCTCGGTGTTCGAGGCCTTCACATAGGCCTGCTGGGTCCAGGTAGTCCCGCTGCGCGTGAAAACATAGGCCGCGCCGGAGTTGAGGGCACAGTTGATTGGCGTCGCCATACCACCGCAATCATCCTGATTGCCACCGATGCCGGTGGCGGCGCTGTCCTCGCCGGGAGCCCCGACCGCGAGCGTGTCGCCATCGGCATCGGTGAGATCGGAAGAGCGTCGAGGGCATAGCCGAAGCTATGGCCATCACCCAGCCACGGTTCGGTCTTCGAGGCCTTCACGTAGGCCTGCTGGGTCCAGGTGGTCCCGTTGCGCGTGAAGACGTAGGCGGCGCCGGCGGCGCGGAATTCGTAGGGAGCCCCGACCGCGAGCGTGTTGCCGTCGGTCGAGAGCGCGAGGGAGGTGCCGAAGTTGTCACCGGTCCCAGTGTTCGAAGCCTTCACATAGGCCTGCTGGGTCCAGGTGGTCCCGCTGCGCGTGAAAACATAGGCCGCGCCGGAAACATCGGCACAGTTGATTGGCGTCGCTGCACCGCAATCATCAACTTGGTTGCCACTGATGCCGGTAGCAGCGCTGGATTCATAGAGAGCCCCGACCGCGAGCGTGTTGCCGTCGGCGGAGAGCGCGAGGGCGATGCCGAAGTAGTCATTCGCCCCGGTGTTCGAGGCCTTCACATAAGCCTGCTGGGACCAAGTGGAGCCATTGCGCGTGAAGACATACACCGCGCCGGAATAGGCAGCACAGTTGGTTGGCGTCGCTGCACCGCAATCATCAACCTGATTGCCGTCGATGCCGGAAGCGGCGCTGGATTCATAGGGAGCCCCGACCGCGAGCGTCGCGCCGTCGGCGGAAAGCGCCACGGCATAGCCGAAGTTGTCACTCGCCCCGGTGTTCGAGGCCTTGGCGTAGCCGATGGCCGGAATCAGGTTGGCGGCAAGCGCAATGGGCGCGGAGTCGGTGCAGCCCGCGCTATTGCAGGCCGAGACGATGTAAGTAGCGTTGATCCTTTGGTAGAGCGCAATGGAATGATCGACACTGGTTCCGGTGATGTCAGCGCCCACCTGGGTGTAGCCCGAGACGCCGTTCGGATTCTCATACAGCCGGTAAAAGGTCGCGCCACTGACCGCGGGCCAGATGAATTGCAACGTCTTGATGTCGTAGCCGAGTGTCGGAGTGGGTGCGGTCGGGGCGGTCGTCGGTGTAGGCGACGGACTGCCTCCTCCTCCGCCGCCGCCATCACAGGCGGCGAGCAGGATGAGTCCGGCGATCGCGAGCACGGCCGAGATCGCGGGGCGCGCGGTGGTTGGGGTTCGTAACATGGAGGTCTCCTTTTCTTCGAGCATTCGCGGATCGGTCTCGTTGACCTTAATAGTCATTTCTGTTCTCGCCTGGACGCCGGGGCTGGGATTATTGCCATATGCCCACCGTGGCGATTGAGTTCGACCCCGTCCCAGCCGCGACCCAGGGTGTGCTCATGGGTATCAACGCCCCGTTCGTGTCGATCGTGTACTGCGAGACGGCGCTAGCACCGAACGGGTAGTAGTGCACCACGTAGGCATAGCGGCCCGACGGTTCGATGGTGACGTCCGCCCCCCCCGCCGCGACCATCGCCACGGGCAGGGCGAGCGTACCGTTCGCGCCAATTGTGTATTGCGAGAGATTGGCGCTGCCGGCGTTCGCCACATAGGCATAGCGACCCGAGGGGTGGACAGT
>Ga0105101_10000508_pt1 | contig 16223 bp, 11 predicted proteins | sample PPLLak21cMay2015_2_FD_87037 | JGI IMG/M metagenome (GOLD analysis project Ga0105101, IMG submission 87037) | Freshwater sediment microbial communities from Prairie Pothole Lake near Jamestown, North Dakota, USA - PPLs Lake P8 Core (1) Depth... | ecosystem: Environmental > Aquatic > Freshwater >... | reverse complement strand
TTTATCCCCCTCTCTGCTCCGCAAAGAGGGGGAAACTGTATGTAATACAGCGAGATAAGCCCCCTTCCTTGCGTAGCAGGGAAGGGGGTTTGGGGGATGAGTACGTGTGATTTAAGAAGGGGGTTGGGGGGATGAGTTCGTTTGAATTATGAAGGGGGCCTGGGGGATGAGTACGTGAAAAACAAGCCAGAAAAGATGGTTAAGCGCACAATGCGTTAATATACATTTATTTTAAATCGTTTATTACATCCTGATTTTGCTGATTTAGTTATTTTTGTAACTCATAATAACTTATAACTATCCAGCAATGCCGGAAATTTCAGAAAAAGGCAGATTGATGCCCGCCTCGCCGATAAGAAAACTTGTGCCTTTCGCTGAGGAAACCAAAAGAAAAGGGAGGAAAGTATACCATCTCAATATTGGTCAGCCTGATATTCCCACCCCCGAAGTTGCATTGAACGCGATCCGGAATATCGATCTTAAAGTTATTGAATACAGCCATTCTGCAGGAAATGAATCTTACCGCCGGAAGCTTGCTGACTTTTACCGTAAAATCGGGATAAATGTCGATCATACCCAAATGCTTATAACCACAGGCGGCTCTGAAGCGATCCTTTTCGCGCTAAATTCTTGTATCAATCCGGGGGAAGAAGTGATAACACCGGAACCATTCTACGCCAACTACTATGGATTTGCAGTTTCTGCAGGTGTTAAAATCGTTACCGTAACCTCCAGTATACAAGACGATTTTGCGCTCCCTCCGATCGCAGAAATAGAGAAAAAAATAACACCAAAAACCAGGGGCATTATAATCTGCAGTCCAAATAATCCTACGGGTTATCTTTATTCAAAGGAAGAAATCCTGGAGCTGAGTGAAATAGTAAAGAAACATGATCTGTACCTTTTCTCCGATGAAGCATACCGTGATTTCTGTTATGACGGTGCAAAACACTTCTCATCAATGTACCTCAAAGGGATTGATAATAATGTAATATTACTTGACTCAGTATCAAAGCGTTATAGTGAATGTGGGGTGCGTATCGGTGCACTTGTCACAAAGAATAAAGATGTCATCCGCACTGCCCTTAAATTTGCGCAGGCACGACTTTCTCCTCCCGGGCTTGGCCAGATTGCAGCGGAAGCCTCAATCGATACTCCTCCGGAATATTTCGAAGAAGTCAACCGGGAATACACTGCACGACGTAATTATCTGGTTGATGCGCTCAACAATATCCCGGGGGTTTATTGTCCAAAACCCAGGGGCGCATTTTACACAGTTGTAAAACTTCCTGTTGATGACGCTGATAAATTCGCCCAATGGCTTCTCGAGGAGTTTGAGTATAAGAATCAGACTGTAATGGTAGCTCCCGCTTCGGGATTTTATTCCACTCCCGGACTGGGTAAAGACGAGGTTCGCATAGCATATGTTCTGAAGATCGAAGACCTTAAGAACGCTGTTCAGACTCTGGAAGAGGCGTTAAAGGTTTATCCGGGGATTTCCTAAATTTGAACCCGGAATGAATCTGCCATATTTTATAGCACAGCGTCTTATTAAAGGCCGTCGCGAGGAAACATCCTTCTCCCGGCCAATAAATATCATTGCCATTATCGGCATTGCGACGGGGCTGGCTGTGATGATTCTGGCAGTTGCAATTCTAACCGGTTTCAAGCAACAGATAAGGGAGAAGATAGTAGGTTTCGGATCTAACATCCAAATCGTTAATTTCGATTCAAATATTTCCTTCGAGACTGCTCCTATCCATCAGGGGCAGGATTTTATCCCGAAAATCAAAAAAATCTCAGGAATAAAGCATGTCCAGGTATTTGCAACAAAGGCGGGTATTATTAAAACTGATGAAGATATCCAGGGAGTTGTTCTTAAAGGGGTAGGAAGCGATTTTGACTGGAGCTATTTCGCAAGTAATATGACAGATGGTTCCGTTTTCACTGTAACTGACACTGTACGGACCGATAATGTAATAATTTCGAAGAAGATTTCCGATATGCTGCATCTGAAGATCGGAGATTCATTTGCAATGCATTTTGTCCAGGACCCTGCCCAATTGCGTACCCGACAACGTAAATTTACAGTGAGCGGTATTTATGAAACAAGTCTCGAGGAGTTCGACAAGATGTACGTGTTCTGCGATATTGTCCATATCAAACGCCTTAACGGATGGGAGGATGATCAGGTTAGCGGATTTGAGATCTTCATTAATGATTTCGACAGGCTTGATGAAATGACCCAAGCTGTAAGGGATGCAATCGGATATCAAATGTATGAGGATGAGGAGCAATTCAAGGTAACAAATATCAGGGCCAAATACCCCCAGATATTTGACTGGCTGAATTTCCAGGATATCAATGTAATAATAATAATAGTACTGATGCTTGTTGTAGCCGGATTCAACATGATCTCCGGCCTCCTGATCCTCATACTTGAAAAGACCAACATGATCGGAATCCTTAAAGCGCTTGGTTCTCAGGACATTACCATTCGGCGGGTTTTCCTGTATCAGGCTGCGCACCTTATCGGTAAGGGATTGCTCTGGGGAAACCTTATTGGTATCGGACTTGCATTCATCCAGCTTAAAACCGGACTGATTACTCTCGACCCTTCATCATATTATATCAAAACGGTTCCTGTCAACCTCGATTTAATCCATATCCTTCTGCTTAATGCCGGGACTATGGCAGCGATACTTATAATGCTTCTGGTTCCTTCAAAGCTGATAAGCAGGATAACTCCGGTAAAAGCTATCAGGTACGACTGATTTCTGTTTGATTATACGCCTGATAAAGGCTTCCCCTAAAAATTATTGCCTGAGTTCATGGTCAGTCGCTGGCTCCAATCTTCAGGGATGAGGTTCTTGTAATGTTCGTAACGTTCAAGTACTTCTGCCACAAAATTAACAGATTCGGTCCCTCTGAAATAACCGCTTTTTACGACAATGTCATTGTAATAGACCGGATCAGACTTTTTTAACATCCACACCTCAACATTTTCATCCCATATATGAGGATCCTTTCCGTTTTTTTCAGCAAGTTTCATTGCATCCAGAATGTGCCCCGGACCGGCATTATAGGAAGCAAGGACAAATTTCATTCTTTCTTTCTCGTCTGCAATCAAAGGTTCATAGACTGACTGAAGCCAGTCGATATACATCGTGCCTGCTTTGATATTGCTGACAGGGGATGCTTTGATATTAATCCCTAACTTTTTTGCCGTGAGAGGCATTACCTGCATTAGTCCGTATGCTCCGGCACGCGACTGAACATCAGGTTTAAACCGTGACTCCTGATAAATAAGCGATGCAAGGAGGCGCCAGTCCCAACCGATGTCATTACTTGCACTCTTTATGAGATCATCCCATCTGGATATCTTTCCTGTGTTCAGAGAATAATAATCGTTCTTCACAATGTTGTTCGATCGCGAGTTCCTGAAATACTTTGCATAAACCAGAGCAAAGGATCTGCTTTTCTTATAACTGCTGATCCAACTATTCAATTCATTCAGAAGCGTTTGAGAACTCTCCTTTCTCAATCCCCAGGCTATATTTTGCGGAAAGCTGACAGGTGTTCCGACGTCGATCTCGGTATAGTATGTTGAATTTACCCTTGCAACATTCTCATCACACACTGCATAATCTATTTCTCCATTTGCCACGTTCCTGATAAGTTCCTCGGCTTTCCAGGCGACCTCAACAATCTCGATGTTTTCGCCAATTTCAGCTGAAAGCGACATAAGTCGCTCATAGTGAGAGGAATTTTCCTGCACGAATATAGTCTTCCCCGCAAGGTCAAGCTGATTCCTGATAAGAAGTCTGTTCAGGGCGTCTGATGTTATGGAACGCCAGTAGAATGGTTTTCGTTGCACCAGAACCTGTCTTGTCTGAATTATAGGATCAGAAAAAAGGATCTCCGTTTTTCTGGCTGAGTTGACTGTAAGACCTATTGCAAGTATGTCAGCATTGCAGGATTTCAACAAATCCAAAGCATTCTCAAGGTGATCTTCAGCGATCAGTTCCAGGTCAACACCCAGGTGATCGGTGAATGCTTTGAGCAATTCATAGTGGAAACCCATCGGTTCTCCCTTATAAACAAAGTAATTTGTTGAATTAATGTCTGTTACCGCAATCAGTCTTCCTCTCTGCCTGATAGAATCAAGATCGGAGGTAAAAGGATCAATATTGTTTCTTTTAAGGAGCTGTTGGTCATCGGAACAGGAAATAAGTCCCGCCACCAGAATCAGAATTAAAAAAATTGCTTTCTTTACCAAAGATTTTGCATTAGTTAAACAAGCGTTTTTGTTTTGAAAAACGCCCGCAAAGGTACAACAATTTTTTAATTATAAAAAGTCCAGGCGGTTCCGAAGCGTATCATCCTGAAATTCATAGGATAAGAGGGTATCATAGAGTAGTCATACCCCATAAAACCCGAGTTGACATGATCGTACATTATAAAGATCCTGGCTCTTCTCAGCTTCAGATTTATAAAAACATCAATAAAGGGATAATTGCCTGTCCTTACCTGATCCTGCCTGTAGAACCTTCCGGTGGCAGGCATATATGAGTATGAATGGTACAGGGTATGGTAAGTCAGGTCGATTCCGAGCTGTGTGTTCAGCTTCCCGCCTGTTGATTTGAACCTGAAAAGATGCTCAAAATAACCGGTTGAACGGACCGATACCAGCGGAAGATCGAGGATATCAGGATTACTGCTGATCTGAGCCAGAACATCAGTGGCAAGGTGAAATTTCCAGGCTCTGAATTCTTTGCTCACCATTGCTGAAGCTACCGATAATCCTCCTTCATGCTGAGATGGAAGTGCAAAAGTGTCAAAATCGGTATAGTTGTCGATAATCGCATAGTCAAACCTCAGCTCCGTTTTTCGGGCGGGATAGGTAAATCTGGTGCCAAGCTCTACCCTGAATACCTTTTTCATATCCAAAAGCCATTCAAAATGATTGCTTCCCCACCGGGTATACCAGAAAGATGGTTGTCTGTTGATAATGCTTCCGGTTATATCCCATTTTGCTATTCCTTTTTTCCATCCGAACGACTTGGAGATCTTCCCATCCAAATTAAAATCACCTGCCCTGTAACCGGTCAGGAATAATTCCCCGTTGGCGCTCCACCTGAATTTATCGCCGATATTGTTAAAGAGTTTTCCCACAAGAACATTGTTGCTTTTATTCCAGGTCAGGGTATCAGCGAAATTTGTATCATGTGTCGGTATTATCTGACTGTACCTGAATAATTCATTTCTCAGTCCGACACCTCCGCCGAGCCTGAATTTCCGCTCCTCATTGGTTGTGAAATCAAAACGTATTGTATTTTTGACGGAACGTGAAGTCAGTGAATCAAAAGTGGCTGATGTATTTATGTATGCTGTGTCGTAAAAGCCTGCAGCCGGATAGTCATCTGAATAGGTCCTCTTGCTTCTGTCCCAGATGAAGATATGCGAAAAAGTGCCGCTCAGGCCCAGAAAACCTGAAGATTTCGTTTTCACCGAATCAGCTGTAGCAGCATGTACACCTACAGTATATCTCTGAACCAGCATGATATTGCTGTTTTTCAAAATGCTGGTTGCTAAATTGAGTCCACCAAGGTTAACAGGCACATCACGTGTTTCAAGCAGCTTAAGTTGTTCATTGTCCGTTATACCGCCGTTCTCATAGGAGGTCAGGTTATTTATACCCGCAGAAAAATACATTTTATATTTCAGTCCGGTATATGATGAATAAAACGTAAAATCCTTATTATCAGCCCTCTGGTAACCATACTGACCAAGATTGAAAATTATATCGTAAATAAGTCCGAAATTAAAATACCGGTTCACATTCTGCGAATGACGTACCCTGAATGTCTGTTCTGATGTTTCTCTTGGCCCGGCCAGAGTCCATACAAGCTCGGTGAAAGGAACCTGCGTGTTCATGAACATGGCTTTCCCCGGAGTGTACATGAAAGGGAAATAGTATGCACTCAGGAAATCGTCCGGCTCAGTAAGGCGGTCGAAGAAATTCAACTGGTAAAATGGTAATCCGTAATTTCCCAGTGTGGCATTGAGCGGGGAATATTTATCACTGATACAGTAACGGTGGAATAATGAGAAAAGAGTGTCAAAAGGGATTATCACCTCTTCAGTGAAATCCTGTGTAAGATTCCATTGTTTAAGGGTTTTTGGTTTGGCAGGTTCCTGTGCCCGGACAACTGAGCCTGTTAATCCCAGAAGGAGCAATATTACTGATACACCTCTGATCATCTGCGCAAATATAGGAAATCTGAATATAATGGTCAGAGGTTAATTGTTTAATCCACATTATCATTCAGATAGGCATTGTTTTCCCGAAGGACCGGACCATCCTCATCGTCGGAAGTGAGGGTGAACTTGGAGAGCTTGCTCCCGGACTGGGAATCGGAGGAGTTCAGTGAAATATTTCTCCTTATATAAGCCGGGACATCCTCAAATGTGTCAATGTTCTCTTTCATTGTCTTGCTTGAAAGTCCCTCCTTCTGAAGGATCTTCTGCATTTGCTTCACCTTTCTCAGCGTTACTTCCGGTTTTGTCTGACCATCTTCATCGGTCTCACCATCACTCTCACTCCGTTCCTTCATGTTATCACTCTTGTCGAGGCTGAAATCGATAACACCCTGGGCTTCTTCTTCAAAGTCGGTTATGATCGATCCCCGTCTTTTTTCATGCACTTTAAAACTCTCTTCATTTTTCTCAGGGATTATGCGCGGCGGAGTTATGTAGTTGTTTGCAAGCAATTCCACTTTTTTGGGTTTACCGGGCTTGGTGGGCTGCATTATACTGTTTGCTTCAAACCCTGTCGCAATAACTGTGATACTGATATTTTCGCCGAGTGCAATATCAGAGGATAAACCTCTGATTATCAAGGCATCTTCAGATGCAACTTCATACATATAGTCGGTAATTTCACCCAGTTCGTCCATCGTAATTTCATATTCTCCTGTTCCGGAAGAAATGTTTATAAGGATGCTTTTTGCCCCGGTTATATCATTTGAATTAAGCAGTGGTGATGTGAGGGCATTTTCGATGGCACGGATTGCTCTGTTCTCACCTGCAGCAGCACCCATACCCATAACTGCCACACCCGATTTCTTCATAACAGTCTCAACATCCGCAAAGTCAACATTGATATATCCCGTCACTGTGATTATTTCAGCAATACCTTTTACAGCGGTAGTCAGAACATCATCAGCTTTAGCGAATGCCGTTGAGACTCCCTGGTTACCATAGATCTCCCTGAGCTTTTCATTGTTTATAACAAGCAAAGAATCAACATTATCCTTCAATTCTGCTATCCCGTCAATCGCATATTTTATTCGCACCTTCCCTTCCGATCTGAAAGGAATTGTGACAACTGCAATTGTAAGCAGTCCCGCATCCCTGCATGCTTTTGCGATCACCGGGATTGCACCTGTTCCGGTTCCTCCGCCCATCCCTGTGGTGACAAATACCATCCGGGTATTCCCCGAAAGGGCATTCATAACATCTTTAATGTTCTCCTGTGCGGCCTTCTTACCTTTATCCGGCTGACTTCCTGCGCCCATCCCTTCAGTGAGCGATTCGCCAAGCTGTATCTTAACAGGGACCGGACTATGAACAAGCGATTGCCGGTCGGTATTGCATACAATGAAATTAACATCCCTGATGCCCTTCTCAAACATATGATTGACGGCATTGGTCCCGCCGCCACCAATCCCAAGGACTTTAATTATTGATGATCTCTCCACAGGCAGATCAAAATTCATTATGTCGTCTGGCATCTCGTTATAGTTTTTTGTTAATGAACAGTATATCTGTTTTTTGACAATTTTAGAAAATCTCAGCTGATAGACTGATCTTCGACTTCAAACATCTTCTGCATCATTATCTTGATCTTTTCTGTAAGGGATGTCCTTGGTTCATGCTGATGAGCCTGTTCCGCTGATTCAGATTCCGTATCATTTTCAGAAACGGGTTCCATCCTCTCATATACCTGGTGACGCGGTCTTACGTATTCAGTCTGCGGTGCTGCATTGAATGTTTTCTTATATGTTTCGAGGTAATCAAATCCTCTCATTATAAGCCCAACGCTGGTTGCATACATCGGCTGATTGATCTCGTTTCTCCCGGGACCTGCAAGATGTTCATTAGGGTATCCCATTCTGACATCCATTGCAGTTTTGAATTTCATCAGTTGCGGGAGGTGTTTCAGCATTGCGCCGCCGCCCGTAATAACAACACCTGCGGCAAGCTTATCAGCATATCCCGAGTTCTGTATTTCAAAATTTATAAAATCGATGATCTCTTCCATCCTCGACTGAATTATGTATGCAAGGCTTCTGAATGATATCTCCTTAGGTTCCCTGCCGCTTATCCCCGGTATAGAAACTACCTTGTCTTCGGGAGCAATGTCCCCGAGTGCTGAACCGTACTGTATCTTCAGCTGTTCGGCATGCCTCTGGAGTATTGCACAACCTTCTTTAATATCCTTGGTGACTACATTACCTCCCAGCGGGATCACTGCCGTATGCCGGATAATATTGTCGTAGTAGACTGCCAGGTCAGTCGTACCACCACCGATATCGACAAGCACAACTCCGGCTTCCTTTTCATCATCGGTGAGAACCGCGTCGGATGATGCGAGCGGTTCAAGGATCATATCCTTTACTGACATGTTTGCTTTTCTTATACACTTTTCGATGTTCTTTGCGGCGGCAACCTGGCCGATTACTATATGAAAATTGGCTTCAAGCCTTCTTCCGCACATCCCGATAGGACTTTTCACACCGGTCTCATTATCCACAATGAAATTCTGAGGGATTACGTGTATGATCTCTTCGCCGATATCAATGTGGATCTTGTGCATATCCTCGATCAGCCTGAATACCTCCTCCTTTTTTATTTCATCCTCATAATTATCGCGCATTATGTATCCACGGTTCTTCATGCTTTTTATATGCTGACCTGCGATCCCGACGAATACTTCAGAGAACATTATTCCTGATCTGTTCTGCACATCTTCAACTGTAGTCTGGATTGCGGTGACAGTTTCTTCAATATTCATCACAACACCTCTTTTCACACCTTTGGAGAGTGCCTTGCTCAGTCCGAGAATCTCAATTTTGCCATTCTCATTTTTCTTACCGACAATAGCGACAATTTTTGTGGTCCCGATGTCGATTGCTGCTACGTACTGTTCTTTCCTGTTCATTTACTTAAATATTGTTTCTTACTACCGTTTTCTGCATACTATCTGATCCCTGAACTCGAGGTTTATCAGGGAATATTTATTCCAGCCCACTTCGGGCAGAACCTTATCGTAGAAGGCTTCCAGATTTTTCAGCTTGTCTTTGTAGTTTTCGAAAGTCCCCAGGTGTATCTGGTGGTTACCTACTCTTGGAATAAGATCTATCTCTTCCCTGCCGTCAACATAGATCTGATCTATCTGCGCCGACCAGAAATCGTTGTTACTTATGTACCTGACAAAATGCCAGACATCTCTCAGTACCGAGCTCTTGATGCTTGTATCGAACAGGCTCACACCATTAAGCATTGCCTGGCTTATATTGATATTACCTTCAATAATATGCAGTCTGGGTGTATAAAGGTTTCTTCTCTGGACCAGGATGCCATCCTCGTCAATAAAAAAGTCACCGCCCTCATCAGGAACGACCCTCATAACGGGATTACGCTGGTCAGCATATACATGCAGCCTGCCATCAATGGTCGTATAAACTTCAGCTACTTTAAGTTCCCGCAATACGTTTATCCTGTTCTCAATCTCAAGGAGTGATACCTCCTTAACCGGCCGGCCTGTAATTCTGCCGCTGTTACCGCTTACAAGATTAAGTAGCTGCCGCTTTGTAACAAAGTGATAATCAGCTGAGTCCTCAATCCTGATATGAATCCCGCTGCAAGGTTTCGATCCGTAAAAGGATGCCAGCCATACAGGCATTATAAAAAGATATAATACAGGGATCAATAGCAATATCTTCATCAGTCTGATCAATTCTTTCCCTCCCTTTTTAGCTTCTTCTCTATTGGTTCAACCAGCTTGTCAATATCTCCGGCGCCAATTGTAATAAGTACATCAAGTTTCTTTACGTCCAGTTCTGCCGGGATATCTGTCATTTTCAGGAGCCTTTTGTTTGCCAGCTTCATCTTATTGAAGATCAGTTCTGATGTAACTCCCTCAATTGGTTTTTCCCTTGCCGGATAAACAGGCAGAAGGATCACTTCATCAAGCTCATCGAGGGCACTTGCAAAGCTTCCTGCATGATCAAGGGTTCGGGAAAACAGATGCGGCTGAAATATCCCGGTGATTTTTCTGCACCCGAAATATTCTTTCACCGACATGATGCAGGCTCTGATCTCTTCGGGGTGATGGGCATAGTCATCGATGTAGGTCAGTCCCGGAAGATTGACCCTGATATCAAATCTTCTGCGTACTCCCTGGAAAATGATTATAGCTTTCCGGATCTCGTTTTCAATAACTCCGCACTTCAGAGCTATTGCAATTGCCACAGTCAGATTGTCGAGGTTGATTTTACCGGGATAGGCAAAATGAAGATCTTTCAGCATTCCTTCCGGCGTTTTAAGGTTGAACCGGTAAAGATCGCCGGTATGCTCTACATCAAAATTCCTGTAATCCGCATCCGGATCATTGCCATAAGTGTAGCAAGTGAGTCCTGAAGGACATCTGAGAATGTTCTTTATTCTGCTGTTTACAATAAGCATTCCGCCGGGACGAATCTTCCCACAAAACACATTATATGCCTCGATCATGGATTTATGATCACCGTAAATATCGAGATGATCGGCATCGACGGCGCTGATAACGGCCATCAGCGGACTGAGTGTATGGAATGAACGGTCATATTCATCGGCTTCCATGACTGTGTATCGCCCCCCTCCAAGGAGCATATTTGTGTTGTAGTTCCGGGAGATCCCGCCGAGAAAAGCAGAGCAGTCGACATGCGATTGTTTCAGCAGGTGGGCTATCATTGTGGAAATTGTCGTCTTTCCATGGGTTCCGGCGACTGCGATTGTATCGGTTCCATTAGAAATCAGTCCGAGTATCTCAGCCCTTTTATGGATATTGTACCCGTTTTTTCTGAAATAGCCCATTATGACACTGTCACCCGGGATTGCCGGAGTATAAATGACAAGCACTCGGGTTTTTCGTGCAGGATCCTGAAAAAGAGCCGGGAGAGTTGAAACGTCATCCCGGAAAACGATGTCACATCCTTCATCGGAAAGATTGTCGGTTATGCAGTTTTTTGATCTGTCGTATCCGGCAATTGTAAATCCGCCCTTTCTGAAATAAAGTGCAAGGGCGCTCATGCCTATGCCGCCTATCCCCACAAAATAGATGCCTTCTATGTTTTTAAAATTATTCATCCTCCTGCCAGATTTAGTACCTCTTTTGCTATCCTTATGTCGGCATCCCTGTCGGCCATTTTCTTAATGTTATCCGACAGGATTTTCTGTTGCTTTTTATCACCTGCAAGTCTGATTGCCTTATCCACAAGGTTTTTCATTGCCTGGTTATCGCGGATCACCATTGCAGCAATTTTAACCGAGAGTGCTGCAGCATTTTTAGTCTGATGATCTTCAGCAACATTTGGCGATGGTACAAGGATTACCGGTTTCCCGACGAGGCACAATTCCGAAATGGTTCCTGCACCTGCCCTTGAAACGATTATATCTGCCGCAGCAAAAGCGTAATCCATCCTGTTTATGAACGGATGCAGCGAGATGGTTTTACCTGAAGTAAGTGATACCTGTTCCTTTATAGCGTTAAAATAATTCTTTCCGGTCTGCCAGAGCCACTGATAGCCTGAATCGATCATCTTCTGAAGGTTATTGCTCAGGCTTTTATTTATAGTACCGGCTCCGAGTGATCCGCCCAGCACCAGGATCACCGGGGCTTTTTTCTTAAGTCTGAAGAATGTCAGCGCCTCATCCCTCATGATATCAATGTTGTCGAAATTCTGACGGACAGGATTCCCGGTTCTTCTGATCTTTTCAGCCGGAAAGTATCTCTCCATTCCGTCATAAGCTACGCAGATCACCGAAGCCTTTCTGGCAAGCAGTGTATTTGTAATTCCTGCATAGCTGTTCTGTTCCTGGATGAGTGTCGGAATTCCCATTCTCCCTGCCTGATGAAGAACCGGACCGCTGGCATAACCTCCGAAACCAACAACAACATCCGGACCGAATTCCTTTATGATCTTCCTGGCCATGATGATGCTCCTGAGAAGTCTTATTATCACAGTGAAGTTCTTAAGCGTCAGTTTTCTGTAAAATCCGGCCACCGGAAGACCTACAATCTTATAACCCGATGCAGGAACTTTTTCCATTTCCATCCGCCCTTTAGCGCCGACAAAAAGGATATCTATCTCAGGATCTGTCTTCCTGAGAGCATTGGCAACCGAGATGGCCGGAAATATATGTCCCCCGGTACCTCCTCCGCTTATTATTATCCTTTTATGCTCCTGCCGGTTCATATATCCTTTCTCCTTCATCCGTTTTTTCATCTTCAGGAAGTTCTTCCTTCTTTATCCTTGCATTGACCACCCTGCTCACACTCAATATCACTCCGATCGAAAAACACATCATCAGGACAGAAGTTCTCCCCCAACTGACCATCGGGAGTGTTTGCCCGGTTACGGGCAGTAGTCCCACAGCCACAAGCATGTTCATCATTGCCTGTACAACAATCATTACCGTAAGTCCCAGGACAAGAAAGGCCGGGAATCCTGTCTCACATTTTTTAGCAATGGTTATTCCCCTGAACAAAAGGATCATATATCCCAGAATGAGAGGTATTGCACCCAGCAATAATCCGTATTCCTCTATAATTATTGCAAATATGAAATCGGAATTTGATTGCGGAAGCATGTTCCTCTGGGTACTTCTTCCCGGTGCTTTCCCGAACAAACCTCCGGTTGAAATGGCAATTTTCGCCTGGTTCGCCTGGTAATCATCAGCTCCGTCGCCCTTTCCTGTGAAATAGTTTTCCAGCCTGTTTTTCCATACTTCCACCCTGTTGTCTTTTGTAACAACAGATAATAGCAATGCAAATAAAACAACACAGGCGACAGCCAGGCCGATGTAAGCCAGCAGGAATCTGACAGGTACCCGTCCTATATACAATATTATTATGCTGATCCCAAAGATCATCACGGCAGTGGAAAGGTTTTCCGGCATGATAAGTCCGCAGATAATGCCGACCGGAAAAATGAAATACCTGGTTACAAGAATGAAATTATCCAGTTCGCTCTGATATTTTGCCAGGGTTCTTGCCAGGTAGAGCACCAGCGCCACTTTGGCAACATCAGAGGTCTGAAGCCTGAAGTTCGTTCCCGGAATCTCTAGCCACCGTGTTGCTTCGTTTACCCTTGCACCGAAAATAAATGTCAGCACCAGGAGGACGGCCGCAACAATCAGGAATAATCCGGCAAGTGAAAAATAGATCCTGTATGGCAGGTAATGTACAATCACAATTATGGCCAGGCCCAGGAGGAGCATAATGAACTGGCTTCTGAGAAAATAAGTCGTGTCTCCGCCGTAACTCCTGAACGCCACATTAACCGATGAGCTGTAAACTGCCAGCAGGGAATAGACCATAAAAAGAGCTACAAGACCCCATAGTGCCCTGTCTCCTTTAAATGTCTTTGTAAGCCAGCCTTGCTGCATCTGTATGAATTTTAAAGGTTTCTGACAGCCGCTTTAAACTGCCGGCCCCTGTCTTCATAATTGTTGAAGAGGTCAAAGCTGGCACAGGCAGGCGAAAGCAGCACAGTTTCACCTTTCTTTGCCAGGTAATATGCCGACCTGACCGCTTCTTCCATCGACATCGTTTCAACAATAGTTGGTACTTTATCCTTAAAGGATTCCATTATCTTTTTGTTGTCTTTACCAAGACAAACAACAGCTTTTACCTTTTGCTTCACCACCTGGAACAATTCCGAATAGTCATTACCTTTATCAATACCTCCTGCAATCCAGACGACATCAGTCTCCATGCATTCAAGGGCATACCAGGTCGAATTGACATTTGTAGCTTTTGAGTCATTGATGAAGTTTATACCGCTTACTTTGATTACCGGTTCCAGACGGTGTTCGACCCCCTGAAAATCAGCAAGACTTTCTCTGATAACATCCTTGCGGATGTTCAGCACTTTACCCGCAATAGCAGCTGCCATTGAATTGTAGGTGTTATGACGTCCTTTGAGCGCCAGTTCATGAATGGTCATAAGCTTGGTTTTATTTTGGTAATCAATTATTAATTCCTTATTGTCGATGTAAGCAACCATATTCTCTTTTAAAGTATCGGAGAAAGGAAGAATGGTCATCATATATTGCTTTTTGGATAATTCCGCTTTAATAACAGGATCATCAGCCCAGTATATCAGGCAATCTGATTTTGTCTGGTTCCTGGTAACCCTGAATTTTGAATCGATGTAATTCTGAAATTTGTAGCCATACCTGTCGAGGTGATCGGGTGTTATATTCAACAGAATGGCGATTTCAGCTCTAAAATCAAACATACCGTCGAGCTGAAAACTGCTCAGCTCTATCACATAATAATCATATGATCCTTCTGCAACAGCCATTGCAAAGCTGTTGCCCACATTACCTGTCATTGCAACATTTTTGCCTGCTTTTGTTAGCATGTGCCAAATAAGGTTTGTCACTGTTGTCTTACCATTACTGCCTGTAACACATATCTTCGTTCCGGTTGCATATCTGCCGGCAAATTCAATTTCAGAGATCACGGGAATTCCTTTCTCCCTGATTCTGACAACCAACGGAGTATCCTCCCTGATCCCCGGACTCTTTATCACCTCAGCTGCATCAAGTATCTCTTCTTCGGTATGGGTTCCCTGTTCCCACCTGACATGATGTTTATCAAGCTCTTGCCTGTATTTCTCCTTTATCTCCCCTTTATCGGAAACAAAGACATCAAATCCCTGCTTCAGGGCCAATATGGCCGATCCTGTACCACTTTCCCCGGCTCCCAGAATAACAATTCTTTTTTCCATTCAACTATCTGATCTTAAGCGTCACGATGCTAATTACTGCCAGTATCAGGGCTACAATCCAGAACCGTATGACTATTTTCGGTTCAGGGTAACCTTTCTTCTGATAATGGTGGTGAAGGGGAGCCATCAGGAAGACCCTCCTGCCCTCTCCGTATTTTCTTCTTGTCCTTTTATACCATGCTACCTGGATTACAACTGAAAGATTCTCAACCAGGAAGATCCCGCATAAAACTGGTATCAGCAGTTCTTTTCTTATTATTATCGCAAAAACTGCTATTATCCCGCCGAGTGCAAGTGAACCCGTATCGCCCATAAAAACCTGTGCCGGGAACGAATTATACCATAGGAAGCCGATTGTACCTCCGATGAATGCGCTTGCAAATATTACAAGCTCTTCAGAATCGGGAATGAACATTATATTAAGGTAATCGGCATAGATCATATTACTTGAAACATATGCAAGTATGGCCAGCGCCGAGCCTATTATTGCAGATACCCCTGTGGCCAGCCCGTCAAGGCCGTCCGTGATATTAGCTCCGTTGGAGACTGCGGTAAGTATGAATATGGTAATCAGTACAAAGACGAGCCATGTCCAAAGTCGCCTGTGCTCTTCATTAATGAATGCAACAAGCCAGGAATAATCAAATTCATTGTTTTTTACAAATGGAATTGTGGTCTTGCTGGATTTTCTTTCCAGGGTTATTTCACTTTGTAATGAAACCGGCGCAGACTGGTCGAGCAGTTCAAACTTCTCCCTCGGACTGAGGTCCGTAAGGCTTACTTTTTCGACAATCATTACATCATCGCTGAAGAAAAGAGTCAGCCCGACAATAAGCCCCAGTACTGTCTGGCCGATGATCTTGAAGCGTCCGGCAAGCCCTTCCTTGTTCTTTTTGAATACCTTTATGTAGTCATCAAGGAATCCGATCAGACCGAGCCAGACGGTTGTCAGCAGCATCATCAGAACATAAATGTTCTCAAGCCTTGCAAAAAGAAGAGTAGGAATAATTATCGAGGCAAGTATTATTATCCCTCCCATTGAAGGTGTTCCCTCCTTCCGGTATTGCCCCTCAAGACCCAGATCACGGACACCCTCACCCACCTGTTTTTTTTGAAGGGACTGAATTATACGTTTACCGATCAGCATTGCAATGACAA
>Ga0105101_10000504_pt1 | contig 16289 bp, 16 predicted proteins | sample PPLLak21cMay2015_2_FD_87037 | JGI IMG/M metagenome (GOLD analysis project Ga0105101, IMG submission 87037) | Freshwater sediment microbial communities from Prairie Pothole Lake near Jamestown, North Dakota, USA - PPLs Lake P8 Core (1) Depth... | ecosystem: Environmental > Aquatic > Freshwater >... | reverse complement strand
GGGCGCCGGCGCGGAGGCCGGCGGCGCGTACGGGTTGGCCGCGGCCTGGTTGGCTGGTGTCATCTCCCCTTCTCCCCTTTGTCGTGAATCCCCGGAGGGAATCTACGCCGAGGTCAGGTCAGCGGCAAGAATGCACCCCGGCGGCGGCGGCTGGAAAGCGGCGAATGCCGCCTGAGGCTACCGATGCCCGAGGCGGCGCCCCGCGCTACCTGCGAGCGCAGGAGCGCGAGGACCAGGCCGGCAGCGAAAGCCCCGCCTACCAGGACGATGGGATTTGTCTTTCTCGAAGATGTTCTTAAACCGTATTCCGGCGAATTGCTCACCGCCACGACGGGACTCACGGGGACGAGCGCGGTCGATGCCGAGACCTCGATGGTCGGCTGGCGCGGCTTGCCGCGGCGCGAGCCGTGCTCGTGCGCATACACCCAGGTGAACTCGGCGCCGAGGAGGAAGATCTGCGCGGAGTAGTAGACCCAGAGCATGAGCACCACCAGCGAGCCGGCGGCGCCGAAGGTCGAGGCGACCGCGCTCTTGCCGATGTACAGGCCGATGAGGAACTTGCCCACCGCGAAAAGGATGGCGGTGAACGCCGCGCCGATCCACACGTCGTGCCAGGCGACGTGCACGCGCGGGATGAACTTGTAGATCATCGCGAAGAGCGCCGTGGTGATGCCGAAGCTCACCAGCAAGTCGAGCGCGTGCGAGAGCGCCTCCCAGCCCGGGAACGCCCAGAGCTTGCCGAGCGCGGCGAGCGCGGCGGAGAGCACGAGCGACACCATCAGCAGGAAGGCGATGCCGAGCACCATGCCGAAGGACAGGAGCCGCGTGCGCAGGAGGTTCCACCAGCCGCTCGAGCGCTGCCGCGCCGGCGCGCGCCAGATGCGGTCGAGCGCGTTCTGCAGCTCGCCGAACACGGTGGTGGCGCCCAGGACGAGGAGCAGCACGCCGATCACGCTCGCCGCGACGCCTTCCTTCGGCTTGTCGGCGGCCTGGACCATCCCCTCCACCGCCTTCGCCCCCTCGTCGCCGGTCATGCCGCGCAGCTGCTCGAAGATGGCGCCGCGCGCCGCCTCGTCGCCGAAGGCGAGCCCGGCCACGGCGATGACGATGATGAGCAGCGGGGCGATGGAGAAGAGGGTGTAGTACGAGAGCGCCGCCCCCATGCTCGGCGCATAGTCGGCGCTCCAGGAACTCGCCGCCTCCTTCATCAAGCGCAGGGCTTGCCGGGGTCCGATCGGGGCGCGGATCACGCAGGGCTGCCATGCAAAGCCCGCGCCCGGGCCCGCAGTCCGGTCGGATCAGGACTCCTGGCGGAGCACCCGGCGGATGAGGTCGGCGAGGAGATCGCGGCTGTAGGGCTTGGTGACGTAGCCGTCGGCGCCGAAGGCGAGCCCCTTGTGGATGTCGGCCGGCTCGCCGCGCACGGTGAGCAGGATCACCGGCAGCAGCGCGTGCGCCGGGTGCTTGCGCACGTTGGCGAGGATGTCGAAGCCGTCGCCGTCGGGAAGCATCACGTCGAGGAGCAGCAGGTCGGGCGTGCCTTGCTGCAGCGCCTCGAGCAGGCCCTGCGCGCTGCCGGCGCTGCGCACCTGGTAGCGCGCCATGCCCACGCGCAGCTCGGCGAGCGCGAGCTGGTCGGGGTCGTCTTCGACGATCAGCACCACCGTCTCGGCGGGCGCCTTGGTCGAGGCGGCGCGGTTCTTCAGCCGGTCGGCGGCGAGGTAGACGCCCTTGCGCGAGAGCGAGGCGCCGGCGGCCTTGGTGTCCTCGGCGAGGCGCTTCTTGTCCTCGGCGATCATCTCGGGCAGCTTCAGGCTCGAGGTGAAGTCGAGGTCGTGCGAGGCGGCGTCGGCCGCCGACTCGACCAGGCCCAGGTCCTCGAGCTCCGAGAGCCACTCGTAGATGAGCTTGTCGGGGTAGCGGCGCAGGTAGCCGCGGATGACATCGGAGTGCGCCTCGCTCTCGATCAGCCCGAGGATGCGCCGGTAGTCGCGCGGCACCTTCGCGTCCTGCGTGTCCCAGGCCTTGCGCCCGGCGTCGGTGACTCGAAGAATGCGCCCCGACATCAGGAGCCGAGCGCGGCCTTCGCGAGCTTCCGCACCTCGAAGCCCTCGCAGCCCTCGGCGGCGCAGCCGTACTGCCTGCCCGCGTCGAGCGCGCGCTTGTAGTAGGTGCTGGAGGCTTCCTGCAGCTGCAGTCCCTTCGCCGCCTCGGCGAGGAAGTAGTACGAAAGGTCGGAGAGGTAGCCGACCTGGATCACCGACACCGCGAGGTCGCGCCACAGCCCGCGGGCATGGAGCTGCTTCCACTTCGCCTTGCCGTTGCCGTAGCCGTAGGAGCACTGCGCGCGGCACTCGAGCACCGTCTCGCCGCGCTTGAAGCGCTCGAAGGGCTCGGCCATGAAGCTGAGCGTCTCCTTCGCGCCCTGCTTCGCATACTCCTCGCGCGTCGGCTCGCCCGGGCGCGTGACCACGCGCTCGTTGATCGCCTCCTTCGCGGCAAGGAACTTCGGCGCGCCCGAGGGCGGGCTCGCCTTCGCCGCCGCGTAGAGCGGCTGCACCTTCGCGCCGAGCTCTCTCAGCCGCGCGGCGCGGTTCTCGGGCGACGGATGGGTGGAGAGGAACTCCGGCGGCCCGCCGCCGCCCTCCTTGCCCATCTTCTCCCACAGCGACGCCGCGGACGCCGGGTCGAAGCCGGCCCGCGCGGCGAGCTCGATGCCGATCTGGTCGGCCTCCGCCTCGCCGCCGCGGCTGTTCGGGAGCTGGATCGCGAGCAGCGCCGCCATCTGCGCGCCGGCGAGCGCGATGCCCTGGTTCTCGCGCGAGGCGAGCGCGATCGCCGCGATCTGCGTGCCCACCTGCGAGGTATAGGCAATCGACATGCGCTCGCGCGTGTGGTCCGCGAGCGCGTGCGCGATCTCGTGGCCCATCACCTGGGCGATCTCGTCGTCGGTGGCCTTGAGCTTCTCCCACATGCCGCTGTAGATCGCCATCTTGCCGCCCGCCATGCAGAAAGCGTTCACCACCTTCGGGTCGTTGATGACGCGCACTTCCCAGGCCCAGCCCGCCGACTCGGGGCGGAAGCGCACCGCCTGCGCGATCAGGCGCTCGGTGATACTGCGCACCTTCTCCGCGCGCGGCGAGTCGGCCTCGATCTGCTTCTTCTTCGACAGCCCGCCCATCATCTGGCTGTAGGCGGCGGCCGACTGCGTCACCGCCATGTTCTCAGAGACGATCATGAACTGGCTGCGGCCGGTGATCGGGTTGGTCGAGCACGCAGGAAGGGTTGTGACCCCTACCAGCAGGACCATGACGCCGCCGAGCGTCACCGCTAGGTGCTTGAAAATCCCGACTTTCACGCCGCCAATTTTACGGCGAACGCAAGGGCGGAAACGTAACGGAATGTTCCTGCTACACTGGCCGCGCAAGTGGACAAGCCAGCCAAGGAACCCGCGTTCAAGCATCCCCCGCAGTGGATCCACGAGTCCGTGGCGGCGCGCTTCTTCGCGCCGCTCGCGCGCCGGCGGGAGGCGAAACGGCGGGCGGTTCTGGACCTTCTGAACCGGATCCCGCTTACGCCGCCTTCTTCTCCACCTTCGGCAGCTCGCCGATCGCGGTCCTGACCGCCTCCTCGACGCGCTCGAGGAACACGAACTGAAGCTTCGCCCGCGCCTCCGCGGGCACGTCCTCGAGGTCCTTCTCGTTCTTCTTCGGCAGCATCACCGTCTTGATGCCGGCGCGCAGCGCCGCCAGCGTCTTCTCCTTCACGCCCCCGATCGGCAGCACCAGGCCGCGCAGCGAGATCTCGCCGGTCATCGCGACATCATGACGAACGGGTTTGGAAGTCAAAAGGGAGACCAAGGCGAGATACATCGCCACGCCCGCGCTCGGGCCGTCCTTCGGCGTCGCCCCCGCGGGCACGTGCACGTGGATATCGGTTTTCTCAAGTGAATCCCCGAGATATCCCTTGGCCAGCGTCAATGCGGCCTGCGCCGACTCCTTCATCACCTCGCCGAGCTGGCCGGTGAGGATGAGCTTGCCGCTGCCGGGCACCTTGGAAGCCTCGATGAACAGGATGTCGCCGCCCACCGGCGTCCAGGCAAGGCCCGTGGCCACGCCCGGCACCGAGGTGCGCTCGGCGACCTCGCTCTCGAACTTGCGCGGGCCGAGGATGCCATGCAGGTCTTTTTCAGTGACCTCGATCTTCTGCCCACCCTGCTCGGCAATGCGCATGGCGACATGCCTTAGCACGGCGCCAATTTCGCGCTCGAGGTTGCGCACGCCCGCCTCGCGCGTGTAGTGGGCGATGATCGCCCTGAGGGCCTCGTCGGTAACGCTGACTTTTTCAGAGCTCAAGCCGTTCGCCTCGAGCTGGCGCTTGACCAGGTAGCGCTTGGCGATCTCGAGCTTCTCCTCCTCGGTGTAGCCGGGGAGGTGGATGATCTCCATGCGGTCGCGCAAGGGGCCCGGGATGGTCTCGAGCATGTTGGCGGTGGTGATGAACATCACCTTCGACAGGTCGAAGTCGACGCCGAGGTAGTTGTCGCGGAAGCGCGCGTTCTGCTCCGGGTCGAGTACTTCGAGCAAGGCGCTGGAGGGGTCGCCGTGGAAGCCGCCCTGGCCGAGCTTGTCGATCTCGTCGAACATCAGCACCGGCGTGCGCGTCTCGGCGCGGCGGATCGCCTGGATGACGTTGCCCGGCAGCGCGCCGATGTAGGTGCGCCGGTGGCCGCGGACCTCCGCCTCGTCGTGCACGCCACCGAGCGCGATCCTCTGGAACTTGCGCCCCGTGGCGCGCGCGATCGACTGGCCGAGGGAGGTCTTGCCCACGCCGGGAGGCCCGACGAAGCACAGGATCGGGCTCTTGCCCTCGGGGTTGAGCTTCCTCACCGCGAGGTGCTCGAGGATGCGCCGCTTGATCTTCTCCAGGCCGAAATGGTCCTCGTCGAGGACTTTGCGGGCTTCTGAAATATCAATGGCTTTGACTTCCCCGATTTTCCACGGGAGTTCGGAAAGCCATTCCAGGTACGTCCGCAGCATGGAGCCTTCCGCGCTGCCCTCGCCCATGCGCTCCAGGCGCTTGAGCTCCTTCACCGCGTGCTTGTGCGTCTCCTCGGGCATGCCGGCGTCGTCGATCTTCTTCTTCAGCTCCTCGATCTCGGCCGCGCCCTCCTCGCCCTCGCCGAGCTCCTTCTGGATCTGGCGCATCTGCTCGCGCAGCACGTGCTCGCGCTGGCGCTCGTCGAACTCCTTCTTGGTCTTCTCGCCGATCTCCTTGGAGATGCGCAGCACCCCGACGCGCGCGCCGAGGAGCTCGAGCACCTTGTCCATGCGCCCCTTGAGGTCGAAGGTCTCGAGCAGGCCCTGCTTGTCCTCGTTCTTCACGTCGAGGAGGTTCGCCACCATGTCGGTGAGCAGCGCGGGCGAAGTGACGCCCTGCACCACCATCGCCAGCTCTTCGGGGGCGTTGGCGAGCAGCCCGATCGCCTCGGCCGCCTGCGTCTTCAGCTGCAGGAAGCGCGCCTCGATGTCCGGGGTCATCTCGTCCTTCGCCTCCACCGTCTCCACGCGCGCGACGAGGAACGGCCAGCCCTCGAGGAATTCCAGCACGCGGAAGCGGCTCTGGCCCTGCACCACGAGGTGGTGCGCGCCTTCGCCGCCGGTGATGTAGCGCACCACCTGGCCGGAGGTGCCGACCCAGTGCAGGTCGTCGGCCTTCACCTCGTCCTTGGCCGGGTCGCGCTGCAGGAGGAAGCCGACCTTTTTCTCGGTGCGCACCGCTTCCTGCGCGGCGGCGATCGAGCTCTTGCGCCCGACCGTGATCGGCGAGATCACGCCCGGGAAGAGCACGGTGTTGCGCATCGGGATGACGATCAGCGCATTCTCAGGCAGTGTCTTCACGCGGCTTCCTTTTTGCGGAACACCAGGGTCAGGACGCCGTCGGCGAGCTCCTTGCGCGCGAGCTCCAGGCCGGCGTAGGGATCGGCGAGCGGCAGGCCGATGCGGCGCTCGAAGCGCCCGTAAGGGATCTCGATGCGGTGCACGTGCGTGGTGTCGCCCCGGCACGGAAAGGAGCGCAGCGCGGAGATGGTCACCCCGGCGGGCTCGATGCCGATGGTGACGGAGTCCGGGCGCACGCCCGGCAGCGCCACCTGCAGGACCAGCCCCTCCTCGCTCTCGAGCACGTCGACCGGCGGCTCCCAGGCCGCCGCGGCGTGGGTGAAGAACTGGCGCTGCATGCGCTCGGCGCGGTCGAGCATCGACAGCGCTTCGCTCCACATCCAATGGGAAAGATCACGCGATCTCATGGGCGTTAGATGGCGGCGGTAAGGGGGTGAATCAAGGGCAGTGCAAGAAACGCACCGGGAGGCCGCGACCTACGGCCTTTTCGCCTGCTCCAGCAACCACTTGCGGAAAGCCGCGACGGCGATGCGGTCGGCGATGACCTCGGGGCAGACGAGGTAATAGGCCGACTGGGGCTTGAGCTCGACCTTGAAGGGCGCCACCAGCCGCTGCGAGCCGATGTCGGCGTCCACGAGCGGGCGCAGCGCGAGGGCGAAGCCGAGCTTCTGCGAGGCGGCCTCGAGCGAGAGGATGTTGGAGGAGAAATGCGGCCCGCGGCTGCCGTCCACCACGTTCCCGACGCCCGCTGCCTCCAGCCATTTCTGCCAGGCGTTGCCGTGCGCGACGAGGTCCATCGCGTCGTCGTGCAGCAGCACGTGGTCGGCGAGCTGCGCCGGGTCGCCGCCCTTCACCAGCTCCGGGTTGGCGACCACCGTCATCGCCACGCTGAAGAGCCGGTCGGCGCGGTAGCCGGGATAGTCGCCCGAGCCGAGGTGGATCTCCACCCCCGAGGTGTCGCTGCGCAGGTCGAGGAGGTTCGAGACCAGCGCCGCGGAGTCGAGCGCCCCGGCATCGACCATCTTGCTCGAGGCGACCACCCTCACGTCGATGGCCGGCTCGCGCCGCGAGAAGTCGGCAAGGCGCGGCATCAGCCAGCGCGCGGCGAACACCGGCGGCGCGGTGATCTGCAGGTCGGTCTCGGCGGCGCGCTCGCGGATCGACTCCACCGCCGCGGCGAGCGCGTCGAAGCCGTCGCGCAGCCGCGGCAGCGCCGCGCGCGCCGCCTCGGTGAGCTGCACGCCGCGCCCGGCGCGGCGGAACAATTCCACGCCGAGGTACTCCTCGAGGCTCTTCACCTGGTGGCTCACCGCGGCCTGCGTGATGGAGAGCTCGTTCGCCGCCTCCTTGAACGAGAGGTGGCGCGCGGCGGCCTCGAATACCCGCAACGCGTTCAGGGGCGGCAGGCGATAGATCACGGGACGCGTGAGTTTTTCTTATGCAAGGCGTGAGATTTGATCGTTTGTCCCCTGGCGCTTCAAGCTCTATCTTGCATAGCGTGATAGGAGATAAGCAGATGACGAAATACACATACCGGGTCCTCAGCGCCGAGGAATTGTACGCGCTCGAGATGCAGGCTCGCCGGATGCGCTCGCAGGCAGTGGCGGACGCCTTCCGCAACGGCGTCAAGGCCGTACGCTCTTACTTCAGCCGGCCCGCTACGGCGCCGCGCGGCAGGATGGTGCGCCATGCGTAACAACCTGGCGACTCCATTCTGGCGCGAAGCTTACAGCTCGCTTCCGGCGCACGTGCGCGAGCGCTACCTCGGCGAGTTCGTCGCCGCGGAACGCTGGGAACTAACCATCGATGCCCTGATCGAAGTTTGGAGCCGTGCAAAGAACGCGACGCGGGGCGTGTTTCAAACACTGAATTTCGCGAAGTAGTCGCGGCAAAGCTGCCTCGCCGTCCGAGCTCCGAAGCCTCCTCCTCCTCCTCTGGCCTAGGAACCCGCTCGGGCGGCGAGCATTCTTTCTTGATTATCATCCGGGGGGTGAAATCGAGCCCCCGGGCCGCAGGTGCAGTCGTCTTCCGCCGCACCGACCGCGGCATCCGCCTCCTCGTGCTGCGCGCCTTCAAGAACTGGGACTTCCCCAAGGGCATGGTCGACCCCGGCGAGGACCAGCTCGACACCGCCAGGCGCGAAGTCGCCGAGGAAACCGGGCTCTCCGAGCTCGACTTCCCCTTCGGCGACGAGTTCAGGGAAACCGTTCCCTACGCCGCCAACAAGGTCGCGCGCTACTACCTCGCCGAGACCACAGAGCACGAGATCGAGCTTCCCGTCTCGCCCGAGCTCGGCCGCCCCGAGCACCACGAGTACCGCTGGGTGACCTACGACGAGGCCGAGGAGCTGCTGCCCCCGCGCCTCGCCGTCGTCCTCGAGTGGGCGAAGCGCACCATCTCGGGCGGCTAGTTTTTCTTTTTCTTCAGCAGCTCATCCAGCATTGCCAGGGGCCGGTGCTTCGCCGGCTCCGGCGTCGCTTCCTTCGATCCGCCCGCGCGCGCATCCTCGACGCGCGCGTGCTCGTTCTCATGGCAGTAGATGCACAGCAGCTCCCAATTCGAGCCGTCGGGCGGGTTGTTGTCGTGGTTGCCGTCCTTGTGGTGCACCGTGAGCTCGCGCACGCGCTTGCCGCTGAACTCGCGCGCGCAACGCGTGCAGATCCAGGGCAGGATCTTCAACGCCTGTTCTCTATAACCCTTATCCACTGTTCCTCAGGCCTGCAGCGACCCCGTTTATGGTGAGGTGGATGATGCGCAGCAGACGGTTGTCCTTTCCGGCGCGGTAGCGGTGCAGGAGCTCGACCTGCAGGTGGTTGAGCGGATCGAGGTACGGGAAGCGGTTGCGGATGGAGCGCGCGAGCGTCGGGTTGTCGGCGAGCAGCTCCTCGCGGGCGGTGATGGCGGCGAGCCAGCGCCGCGCGCGGTGCCACTCCTGCGAGATGCGCGCGAAGGTCTCGTCGCGGAGCCTCGCGTCGGGCACGAGCTCCGCGTAGCGCGAGCCGATCGCGAGGTCGGTCTTGGCGAGCACCATGTCCATGTTGGAGAGCACCGTCTGCCAGAAGGGCCAGGCGCGGTGCATCTCGCGCAGCTCGTCCAGCGTGCCTTCGCGCGCGTCGATCCAGCCCTCGACCGCGGCGCCGAAGCCGTACCAGCCCGGCAGCATGAGGCGGCACTGGCTCCAGCTGAAGACCCACGGGATGGCGCGCAGGTCGGCGATCGATTCGCCGGCCTTGCGCGAGGCTGGGCGGCTGCCGATGTTGAGCTCGGAGATCTCGGCGATCGGCGTCGAGGCGCGGAAATACTCGACGAAGCCGGGGGCTTTGACCAAGGCTCTGTAGGCCGTGAAGGCCCTTCGGGAAAGCGACTCCATGATCGCCATGTCGCGCTCGCGCTTGCGGTGGTGCGGCGGGCGGGCGAGGCTCGCCTCGAGCGTCGCGGCGGCGAGCGTCTCGAGGTTGCGCCGCCCGCTCTCGGGATCCGCGTACTTGCTCGCGATCACCTCGCCCTGCTCGGTGAGGCGCAGCGCCCCGTCGACGCTGCCGAGGGGCTGGGCGAGCACCGCCTCGAAGCTCGGCCCGCCGCCGCGGCCGATGGTGCCGCCGCGGCCGTGGAAGAGCCGCAGGCGCACCCCGCGCGGCTTGCACACCGCGAGCAGCGACTGCGCCGCCTTGTAGAGCGACCAGTTCGAGGTGAGGTAGCCCCCGTCCTTGTTGCTGTCGGAGTAGCCGAGCATCACCTCCTGCTCGCTGCCGCGGCCGCGAATCCACTCCGCGTACAGCGGCAGCGCGAGAGCTGCGGCGACTATGTCGCCGCATTTCTCCAAATCCCCGATCGACTCGAAGAGCGGAATGATGTCGAGCTCGAGCGGCGCCGCCGCGCCGGGCTTGAGCAGCCCCGCCTCGCGCGCGAGCAGCCCCACTTCCAGCAGGTCCGAGACCGAGTCGCAGTGCGAGATCACGTAGTGCGGCACCGCCCGCGCGCCGTAGCGGCGCCGGCCTTCGGCGGCCGCGGCGAGGATGCCGAGCTCCTTCTCCAGCAGCGCGGAATACTCGAGGTGCGGCGAGCGCAGCGGCCTCGGCCCCGCCAGTTCATGGGCCAGGAGGGAAATGCGTTTTTCCTCTGGAAGAGACTGATAGTCAACCTCGACCCCGGCTCGCGCCAGCAGCTCGGCGACCGCGGCCTCGTGCACGTCGGAGCTCTGCCGCAGGTCGATCGGCGCGAGATGAAAGCCGAAGAGGCTCACTTTGCGCTGCAGCGCCCGCAGCCGCCCACGTGCGAGTCGGGCTGCGCCCTGGCTTTCCAGGGACGTCTTCACGATCTGGAGTTCAGACAGCAACTCCCCTGCATTCGCATAGGGAGCGCCCTCGCAGATAGGTGCGGGGCTCGCGTGGTGCTGCGCAAGCGCCTCGGCGGTGGCGGCGAGGCGCGCGTAGATCCCGGTCATCGCGCGCCGGTAAGGCTCGTGGGCGCGGTAAGGCGAGGCGTCGCCGCGCGCCGCAAGAGGCGCGATCGGCGCCGGCGCGGGGTGGATGCGGTCGGAGATGCCGAGCTCCTTGCCCAGGAGATTCGCTTCTTCCAGGTAATGCGCGAGCGCAAGCCGCGCCTGCTGCGCGAAGGCGGAGCGCAGCACCGCCGCGTCGACGTGCGGGTTGCCGTCGCGGTCGCCGCCGATCCAGGTGCCGACCGTGAGGAAAGGCGGCAGCTCCGGGGCCTCCGCGAGCGCGTAGCGCTCCTTCAGCGCCTGCTCGAACTGCGCGTACAGGCGCGGCAGCTCGGCAAGGAAGGTAAGGCGGAAGTAGCCGATGCCGTTCGCCACCTCTTCGGACACCGCCAGGCGCGAGCCGCGCAGCATCGCCGTGAGCCACAGGCGCAGCACCTCGCCGTGGATCGCCTCGTCGCGCTCGTTGCTCACCGGCTGGGCGAGAAGGCGCGCGATCTCGCGCTCGGTGTCGAGGATGCTCTGGCGCTGCACTTCCGTCGGATGCGCGGTGAGCACCGGGCTCACGCGCGCGCGGCCGAACCAGGCCAGCAGCTCGCCCACGCTCACGCCCGCCTCGCGCACCTTGTCGAGCGCGCTGGAGAGGCTCCCGGGGCGCCGCGGCGAGCCGGCTTCCGCGTGCGCGCGGCGGCGCCGGTGCTGCTGCTCGTCCTCGGCGATGTTGAGCAGATGCGAGAAGAAGCTGAACGCGCGCACCACGTGCAGCGTCTGCTCCGGGTCGAGCGCGTTGAGCAGCCCCTCGAGCTCCGACTTGCCCTCGGCCTCGCGCCGGAAGCGCACCGCGGTCTGGCGGATGCGCTCCACGCGCTCGAGCATCTCCGGCCCGACCTGCTCGCGGATCACCTCGCCCAGCAGCCGGCCAAGGAGGCGACGGTCCTCGCGGAGAAGAAGTTCTTTTTCTTCCATTTAAATGAAAACCCCGCCGAGGCGGGGTCTCTTCTCAGGCCGGTACGGGATCCGGCTGCTTAACGTCCTTGTCCTTCTCGGGCGCCGGCTTGGGCGCCGCGCGCTCTCTTGCCTTCTCAGCTTCCCTGCGCGCCTCCTCGGCGCGTTGCCGCAGGTACTCCTGCTCGAACTCGAAACACATGGGGACCTCCTTTCGGTTCGAGCGATCGATACTACGCCTCGTCCTGGAAAAGAAAAACCCCGCCGAGGCGGGGTTTTAGTTTGCTTCCGTACTTCTTGGTTTTCTATTGCTGTCCGGCTACGGATTCTTTCCAGATCACGGCGTCGTCGACGGCGTAGATCATGCAGTTGCCCTTGGCCACGGTGCCGCACTGGCGCACCGCGGCGGCGCGCGCGTCCTCGACGCCGCCGGCGAAGCCGCAGCGGCCATCGTCGCTCACGGCGTAGGCGCGCGGCCCGGGCGCCTCGAGGAAGGCGCGGTAGAGGTTGCGGCAGGCATCGGTCTTCACGTTGGGCAGGCGGTCGACCGCGAGCAGCATGCGGCGGTCGGGCTCGTCGGCGTCCAGGCGCGCGAACTGCACGCCGTGCTGGCCGAGGAAGCGCTCGACGGTGGGCAGCCAGTAGCGCACGCCGAGCGTGCTGCCGAAGAGGTAGTGCCCGTCGGTGCCGAAGGCGGGCTGCAGCACGTACTCGGCCTTGGCGCCGCCGGCGGTGAAGCGCTCGAACCAGAGCTTCGAGGTCTTCGGGTTGAAGAACTGGTCGTTCTCGGCGTAGTGGAAGAGCACCGGCACCTTCACTTGCTTGCCGAGGCGGTCGAGCACGCGCGCCACCGGCTCGACGGCGCAGGGCACGCCGGGGCTCGAGACCGGGTCGCCGCCGCGGCCGGCGGCGAAGCCGAGCACCGCGGTGAGGCCCTGCGGCTGGCGCGTGCCGGCGGTGAAGAGCGCCACCATCGCGCCGGCCGATTGCCCGGCGAGGATCATGCGCGAGCCGTCCACGTAGGGCAGCGAGCGCGCGTAGTTGTAGGCGGCCATCACGTCGTCGGCCGCCTTGCGCTCGGCGCGTACGTAGTCGGGATTGGAGCAGGAGCCAGGGTCCTCGGCCATCTCGCCGCCGGTGGCGCCGAAGCCGCGGCGCAGCGGCATGATCACCATGTAGCCGCGGCGCGCGAACACGGCGGCAGCGCCGAGCAGCAGGTCGGAGGATTCCTTGGCGCGCTCGCGCGCCGAGGCGGAAACGCCGTGGTTGAGGACCACGGCGCCGAACGGGCCGTCGCCTTCGGGGCGCAGGATCGTCGCGGCGATGGCGTAGCGGCCGTCGCCCGCCGGGATCTTCACTTTCTCCTGGATCAGGCGCGGCCCGATGTACGTCTTCTCCTCCTGCGCGATGGCGCCGGAGCCGAGCGTGCCGAGCAGGGTTGCAGCGCACAAGATCGCCGCCCGCAGAATTTCGCGTCCTCCCTTCACCTGCACCCCCCGTCAACTTAGAACGTGACGAAGTGTAGCTAGAGTAATGACAGAGGACTAGCGCGAATTTTGTAGTGGTTTCGGTAAGCGATCCGCCCTGCGTCGGGCAAGGGCGTCACCACATGGCACGCAGCCTAGCTGCAATTTTTACAACGGACTCGTCGCCGAAAGTGCACTGCTCCAGGCACGACATCACACTGTCCGTGATAAAGCGCGAGCGCGCGCCGTACACATGGCGATCGCCCATGCGCGACTGCTGCGTGACGTAGTACTTGAGCGGGGCGATCAAGTCGAGGTCGCTCTTCGCGCGCGTCATCGCCACGTAGAGGAGGCGCCGCTCCTCCTCCACCAGCTCCGCGCGCCCGGTCGAGAACTCGTTCGGGAAGCTGCCGTCGGCGACGTTGAGCACGAACACCGCGTCCCATTCCTGCCCCTTGGCCGAGTGCACCGTCGAGAGGACGAGGTAGTCCTCGTCGAGGTGCGGCGCGCCCGAGAGGTCGCCCGTGGCCGCGGGCGGGTCGAGCGCCAGTTCGCTCAGGAATTCCTCGCGGGTCGCGAAGTTTGCCGAGATTCTCTCCAGTTGGAGTAAATCTCCGGCCCTCACCTGCGCCTGCTCGTAGAGGCGCTCGAGGTGCGGCTCGTACCACTCGCGCACGCGGCCGACCTGGCCGGCCCAGGGGGTTTCAGGGTTCATCAGGCAACGCATCAGGGAGGCGAAGTCCGGATCCGCGTCTTCCCACTTCACAAGTAGTTTTTCAGCCTTCGCCGGCCCCACCCCCGGCAGGAGCTGCAGCGCGCGAAACGCGGCGACGCGGTTCTTCGGGTTGTCGGCCCAGCGCAGCACCGCGAGCATGTCCTTCACGTGCGCCGCCTCGAGGAACTTGAGCCCGCCGTACTTCACGTAGGGGATGTTGCGGCGCACGAGCTCGAGCTCCAGCACGTCGCTGTGGTGCGAGTTGCGGAAGAGCACCGCCTGGCGCTTGAGCTCGATGCCGCGCTCGCGCGCCTCCAGCACGCGGCCGACGACGTAATTCGCCTGCGCCTGGTCGTCGGCCACGGTGACGTAGCGCGGCTTGCCGCCCTGCGGCTTTACCGCGCGCAGGCTCTTGCCGATGAGCGCGTTCGCCGCGTCCAGGATGGCCTGGGTGGAGCGGTAGTTTTCTTCAAGCAAGACCACAGAGGCCTTGAACTTTTTTATGTTCTCAACAGTGGCCCCGCGGAAGGAATAGATCGCCTGCGCGTCGTCGCCCACCACCGTCACACCCTCGCCGCCGGGCTTGAGGCGCTCGAGGATGCCGGCCTGGAGGCTGTTGGTGTCCTGGTACTCGTCGACCAGGATGTGGTCGAAGGCGCCGCCGATCTCGCGCGCGAGGCGCTCGTCGGCGAGCATCTCGTGCCAGTAGAGGAGCAGGTCGTCGTAGTCGAGCGCCTGGCTGGCGAGCTTCTTCTCGACGTAGGCGCGGTACAGGGCCTGCAGCTCCGCCTCCCACTCGGCGCACCAGGGAAATGAGCTGTCCAATGCTTCTTTCAGCTTTCCCTTGGTGTTGATGACATGCGAATAAATCGCCAGGCAGGTGTCCTTGCGCGGGAAGCGGCGCTCGGCCTTCGAGTAGCCGAGCTCGTGGCGCGCCACGTCCATCAGGTCGGCGGCATCCGACCGGTCGAGCACGCTGAAGGAGGGCTCGAGGCCGATGCGCGCGCTGTGCGCGCGCAGCAGCCGGTTGGCGACCGAGTGGAAGGTGCCCGACCAGGGCAGGCGCACCTCGGCCGACACCGCCGCGCCGACGATGCGCCGCGCGCGGCGCGTCATTTCGACGGCGGCGCGGCGACTGAAAGTCAGCAATAAGAGCTTCTGGGGTGAAACCCCGTTGAGGATGAGGTGCGCGACGCGGTGCGCGAGGGTGTTGGTCTTGCCGGTGCCGGCGCCGGCGAGGATGAGCAGCGGCCCTGCCCCGAAGCAGGCGGCTTCGCGCTGGCGCGCGTTCAGCTTCCCGAAGTCATCCCGGCCTCCCATGGGCCGGGACTATAGTCGACTACTGTATATTATTCCAGTACCAAGGCAGTCACGACGCAGCCCGCCCGGCGACCGCGCGTCCCTCGAGCCATTCCGCCGCCTCGTCCACGTCTTCGAAGACGCAGGCGTTGCAGCCGATCGCGCGCAGCGCCTGCTGCGCCTCCTGGTAGATCGCCCGGATGGCAGGCGTGCTCGGCACCAGCGCCAGCTTGAAGTCGAGCCGCAGCTGCTCGGAACCCGCCATGGCAAGCAGCGCGTCGCGCAGCCCATGATGGCCCGCGGGGTCGTTGTCGCCCGCCTTCAGCATGGCGCGGCCGACATGCCGGCCCATGCAAAGGTCGGTGAAGCGCCGCGACATCTCGTAGATCTCGAACGCGTTGCAGCGTCCGAAGTCGATGCACAGGTAGTCCGGGCTTTCGGCGGCGCGGGCCCGGCTTTCCGCGGGGCGGACCTGGGGTTCCATCTAGGCCGCGGCCTCGGCGACGATGTACATGACGTGCTCGTGCCGGTCGTAGCGTCGATGCAGCCTGAAGGACAGGCTGCGGCCGCTCTTGGAGAGCATGCTCAGGTCGACCGGCGCCGAGCTGAGCACGTCGAGGATCGCCTTGACGGCCGCCGCGGCGCGGCGCACGTCGCATCCCATCAGCTCGAGCAGCGTCTTCTGCTGGAATTCCTTGCGGCCGTAGCCGAGCGCGCGCTCCCAGCCCGAGGTGAGCAGCTGCAGCTTGCCGTCGAAGCCCGCCGAGGCAAGCAGGACCTCCGAGAGCTCATAGCTGTCGGAAAGATTGTCATGCAGGACGAGCTTCAAGTTGCCCGGGCAGCCGTCGACCGTGCTCATCGGCGACATCGTAGGGTGCGCTCGCGCGGGCGGTCTGTTCGGCGGCACACTTTGAATGCGCAGGCCGCACCGCCGTCTGTTCGCCCGCGTACACAGGTGAATTACCTGCGTGCGGTTGCGTACAGCGCGTACACTCGACCGGTCGTCAACCAGGAGCCGTCATCGGCAATGCAGCGCATCCGCCGCCCCCCAACCGCATCCTCGCCGCGCTCCCCCGCAAGGCGAACCGGCGCTTTCTCGCCGGCCTGACTTCCGTCGACCTCGCCCTCGGCGAGGTGCTCTACCAGGCGCGCACGGCAAGCCGCCATGTGTATTTCCCCAACGACTGCACCGTGTCCCTGATCGCCGTCGCCGACAGCGCGAAGGGGCTGGAAGTGGGGCTGGTGGGCAGGGAAGGCATGGTCGGCATGCCGCTCGCGCTCGGCGCCTCTGGCTCGCCGGTGCGCGCCCTGGTGCAGGGCGCCGGCAGCGCGATGCGCATGACCTCGGCACGCTTCGGCCGCGAGCTCAAGCACAACCGGCCCTTGCAGCGCAGCCTCGAGCACTGCGCCCACGTCGCGATGGCCACCGCCATGCAGGTCGCGGTGTGCAACAACGAGCACCTGCTCGAGGCGCGGCTCGCGCGCTGGCTGCTGATGACGCGCGATCGCGCCGCTTCCGACAGGTT
>Ga0105101_10000500_pt1 | contig 16327 bp, 8 predicted proteins | sample PPLLak21cMay2015_2_FD_87037 | JGI IMG/M metagenome (GOLD analysis project Ga0105101, IMG submission 87037) | Freshwater sediment microbial communities from Prairie Pothole Lake near Jamestown, North Dakota, USA - PPLs Lake P8 Core (1) Depth... | ecosystem: Environmental > Aquatic > Freshwater >... | reverse complement strand
GTTTTCTTCTGGCAGTGGTGAGTGTGAATTGGTTTTATTCCTCGGGTTTATGATCTCGCTAAGTATCTCTTTCATGTAGCCCTCTTTTCCCGGTTTCTGCCGTTGATACCGCGATAAAAGATATGGATGTGCTTCAATAACATCGGCTTTCGATACCGGAGCAGCCCAGCCATTATCCCATGGCCGGTTGGACATATCGAATCCACGTACCATACTGATTGCTTTACCCGTGGTGTCATTCACCGATTCGTTCTGTGCATCCCAGACCACTACACAGGGATGATTCCATCTCTCGCGCATCCAGTCAAGATATTCGGCTCCAAGCTGCTTTGAATTTATCTTCCCAAGATATTTTTGAAAACCTCCCTTGCTACCACCGGTCCAGACCGGGAATTCATCCTGTATCAGGAATCCCAGACTATCAGCAATCTCATACCATCTTTCAGGAGGAAATCCTATACAATATCTGATTCCATCCCAGTGCATCTCCTTAAATCTTCCATGCAATTTTGTTACCCATTCTGAATTCCATGGCAGGGCATTCCTGTCCGGATCCTCAAAAAAGCGGTAGATACAAACATTGGTCCCCCGAAAATAATAAGGTTTACCATTCAGCAGAAACACTCCGCTGTCAGGTGATGCTTCAAAGGTCCGCATACCAAACCTTGTAGTCTTTGTGTCTCCTCCTGTCTTAAGTTCAATGTCATATAAAAATGGATCTTCAGGTGACCAAAGCCTGGCGCTGTCCATTTTAATTATCATTTTCATTTCCGTTACGGGCGAATCGGATCTGTTACCCTGTCTGAATGCTCCGGAGGAGATAATCCTGCCAGATGCAGCTTCCTTAATAATGAAATCCATTGAGGTGCGTTTTAATTCTCCTGTCTCGACTTCCGCAACAACATTTAACTGCCGTTTCATGAGATCAGGAGCCACCTGGACATTACTTATATGGGGATAATCAGAAATAATAAGCTTAATATCATCATAAATGCCGGGTATGTACTTTGTCTTCTCAAAATCCCAGCCATTGGTTACTGTGTCGGGAAGGTTATTCCTGCATCCCACTGCAATTACCAGCATATTCGTTGTACCATCGGCATTAAGGAATGGTTTTATATCGAACAACGACGGCGTGAAATTATAAGGGTTCTCACCTGCAAACTGACCATTTATCCAGACTCTGGTATGATATCGTGCCTTATTGATCTTCAGTTTCACAATATCTCGATTCAGTTCTGTCAGGGGAAGAGTTCGTCTGTACCAGTAAACTTTGTTTTCATAAGCAGTGTCCTGATCTTCAATGGCAGGTTCAGCCATATCGATAAGTCCGGGGACAGGCACTACAGATGTAAATGCAGGGGGAATTGCAGACAAAGTATCTGTTATGGCGATCTCCCAGCTTCCGTTGAGGCTTATTTCTTTTCTTGTTTGTTCTTCTTTACCGCAACCTGTAGCAAGAATGGCAGATAGCAATATGAATAATAATTTTTTCATATAGAATTGAATTACAATTATTTCTTATCTAGTTTCTCTTTTGAAACCACTCCCGCTCTTTTAGCCCACTCATCATACAATCCGATCATTTCAGTTTTCTTATCCGGAAATTTACTGCTCAGATCTTTAAGCTCAGACCGGTCATCCTTAATATTATAGAGTTCCCATCCCTTAGACTCTTTTTTTACATAATCGTATGCTGATACGAGTTTCCAGTTGCCATCCCTGACTGCCCTGTTACCTTCATGCTCCCAGAAGATCGGATTTTTTCTCCTGACCGGTTTACCTTTTAACGCAGGTACAAGACTAACTCCTTCCTGAGGCAGGATCTTTTTACCGTTAAGCTCTGAGGGGTAAATTCCACCGGCAAAGTCAAGCAGCGTAGGCATCAGGTCTATGATATGCCCTGGTTGAGAATAGATCTTCCCGGATTTGATCTTTTCGGGATAAGAGGCTATGAACGGAGTCGAAATTCCACCTTCATGAACCCAGTGCTTGAACATCCTGAAGGGAGTATTGCTGGCGTTCGCCCATGGATACTCGTATGCATCAAAAGAATCAGGAGTTCCTGTTTCACCTTTCACCTTTAAAAATGCAGCCTGGCTCCTCGTTGATTCATGACAACCACCATTGTCGGAAAGAAAAATGATAAGTGTGTTATCAAGCTCACCCATCTGTTCAATCTTATTGACCACCCTACCGATATTCCGGTCCATGCGGTCGATCATAGCTGCATATACTGCCATCCTGAGGTCCCACAACTTCTTCTCTTCTTCAGGTAAAGAGCTCCATTCCTTCGAATTTTCATCCCTGGGTGAAAGGATCACAGACTCATCAAGAATGCCAAGCTTTAGTATCCTGTCATAACGCTCCTTCCGGAGGGCATCCCATCCCTTCATATACTTGCCACGGTATTTTGCAATATCCTCCGGCAGGGCATGCAATGGCCAGTGGGGAGCGGTATATGCAAGATAGAGGAAAAAGGGTTCTTCCTTAATGGTTTCATCCTCAAGAAATGACAATGCATAGTCAGTGATAGCATCTGTGAGGTAAAAACCTGAATCGGGCGGATTATAATCATTCCGGTCAAGCATCCAGAGGGGAACCGCCTGGTTGGGACGGTATTGAATCCTCCTGAAATAACTTCCTCCGCCGTCAATAAGTCCAAAGAACCTGTCAAAACCCCGTTCCCGGGGATGAACTTCCGGTCTGCTTCCGACATGCCATTTCCCTGACATATAAGTATTATAACCAGAAAGTTTAAGCGCCTGGGCGAGTGTAACACATTGATTATTAAGATATCCCTGATAGGAAGGATATCCCAGATTACCAACCATATCACCCACTCCTGCCTGGTGCTGATAGAGTCCTGTCAGTAATGAAGCCCTTGTAGGACAGCTTCGTGAAGCATTATAGAATTGGTTGAGCCGGACTCCCTTGCTTGCCAGACGGTCGAGATTGGGAGTCTGAATTTCCGAACCGAAGCATCCGATATCGGAATAACCCATATCGTCGGCCATTATGAGGATAATATTCGGGCGGGAAGATGGTTCTGAACATGAACATGCTGTGATGGCCAATCCCATCAGACTGATCCCGGTCGATGCCAATGAGGGAAATCTGTTTTTCATTATTATGGATTTAGGAATTTCACTCGTATCGTGTTAAAGGAGTCATTATTCTTCCCCTGCTACCTCCTGTGAAAACCATTGTTGCCGACCGGCATCTGAGCATTTAGACTTTTACGCCATTCTGACAGTAATTGGTGTAATTCCCGGGTCTTTTGCACCATTTTTTCTGAAAGATCCGCCGATTCTGAAATATCTTCCCTGAGGTTATATAACTCTACTGCACCAGTCTCATAATTCTCAACCAGCTTGAAATCGCCCAGGCGGACAGCGCCTGCCGGTCTTCCAAGCTGATTTGAAAAATGCGGGTAATGCCAGAAAAGAGGTCTTTCAGTTTCGTTGCCTTTCAATTGATTTAAGAGCAGCGGTAAAATGCTTTTGCCATCAATATTAGCAGGAAGGTTGCTTATGCCAGTTATTTCACAGATAGTCGGCAAATAGTCTGTCGAGCAGAAATATTCTCCGGATGTTATGCCAAGTTTGATTTTACCATGCCAGCTGATTATAGCCGGCACTCGTATTCCCCCCTCGTAAACATGCCCTTTCCATTTACGCAGGGGAAGATTGGAAGTCGGTGTCGGACCAAGCTCATCGAGTCCAAGCCCGCCATTATCTGAAGTGAAGATAATCAAAGTATTTTCGAGCAAACCCTCTTGTTTCAGAGCCGCTACAATCCGTCCCACACCGTCATCGAGGCTTTCAACCATTGCTGAGTAATATGGATTGAACTTTTCTTCAGATTGCCCGTATTTCCGGAAATATTTCATCAATTTATCAGGTCGGGGTACAATAACAACATGCGGGGCTGAATATGCCAGATAAAGAAAGAATGGATTTCCCTTGTTATTACTGATGAACTCAACTCCATATTCAGTAAGCTTATCTGTAAGATATTCAGTCCCTTTATCAACAAATTCATTCTTATAGGAATCAAGGTATACAGAGTAATTATAATAATCCAGACCATTCTTCCCTATCATCCTGGTAAAGTCGAATCCCTGGTTCCATGGTGCAATTGAGTCATGGCCTCCCAGGTGCCATTTACCGACCATTCCGGTGGAGTATCCCTTTTGTTTAAGCAGTTCGGCAACAGTTATTTCCTGTGCCTCAAGGTACGGCTTCCAGGGTGCCGGCAAGACAGGTGATGCCGGATCGGTGCGGTTTCCGGCAATGAAATTGGTTAACTGCAATCGGGCAGGATATTTACCCGTCATAATTGAAGCCCGGGTAGGAGAACTCACCGGGCAGGCAGCATAGCCCTGGGTAAACCTTATTCCATTTCCTGCCAGTGCATCAATATTGGGTGTTTCGGTAAACCGGTTCCCATAACAACCAAGGTCTTTCCATCCCATATCGTCGGCAAGAATGAAGACAATATTTGGTTTTTGTTCCTGCCCATAACAGAAAGGATTAACAGAAGTTACAAATGGTCCAATGAGGGAAACAACCAATAATCGTTTTTTATTCATGATTGATCAGTTTTTAACAGGTCGCCGCAAATCAGCTTAAAGATATACTAAAGCAAGATTTGTAGCAATTCCATTAGTGGGGAATTTTTGGCCTGATCTAGACAAGAGGATAGAGCACCATAACCTCGAACTCTTTATAGTAAGCTGACGGAATGAAAAGAGTCGAGTGCTGTAGACTCAACAGTCCGCCGCTACGCAGCTCAAAATCAAGTCAGGTCGCATCTGCTACAAACAGGTCGTCGCTACGCGACTTTTAAATCTGAAAAACATTCCATTTCCAAGTGCCGCAGGCTCGGCCTGTTTGTAGCAGAAAGGTTATATTAAAAGGATTTGAGCGTCGTAGGCGCGAACTGTTTGTAGTAACCGGACGGAACAAAAGAGTCGAGCGCCGTAGGTGCGGACTGTTTGTAATATTAAACAGATCGCCGCTACGCGGCTTATCAGCATTACCCATATCATTTCTACAAACAGGTCGTCGCTACGCGACTCTTATTTTGCAAAAGGACCTTAGTTTAGTCCAGTAAGCGCGGCCTGTTTGTAGCAGAAAGGTTATATAAAAGGAATTGAGCACTGTAGGTGCGAATTGTTTGTAGTAACCGACGAAATAAAAGGGTCGAGCACCGTAGGTGCGAACTGTTTGTAGTAACCGGACGGAATAAAAGAAGTCGAGCGCCGTAGGCGCGGCCTGTTTATTTTTAAATTTAGAATCTTCCTTTATTATTGTTCCTTTTGGCGTTATACTTTTTATCCACCGGTTCTCCTCTAATGTTATAGTGTTCCGTTCTGACATACCCCGGAACTCTCCGATACCAGTCTTTTGTAAGGTTTTCAGGAATATTGTCGCCTGTTTCCTCCATCCAATCCTTCAATACGTGGCGCAATTCTAAAAGCTTTTCCCGATAACCCGGAGCTGAGGCAACATTCAGTAATTGATCAGGGTCGTTTTCGCAATCATATAATTCTTCTACCGGTCGTGGAGTAATAAATATATCAGCCTGAATGGCTGTAAGAGTCCCTGCTTTTCTCAGACTGTCAAGCTCTGTAAAAGAAAGACTTCCGACGGCATCGGCGGGACCCATCTGCGGAAACTGAGGCCTGGAATTGAGGATATAGAGAAAATCCTTTGTCCTGACCATCCGCTCATGTGCTTCATAATCGTGCCAGTTATGCTCGGCAAAAACGTAGTTCCTGAATTCTTTTGCAGGTTTATTCATAAGCCTGGCAAAACTCTGACCCTGAACTGTTACAGGGACACTGGCTGAAGCCAGTTCAAGGATTGTCGGAGCTAAATCAATAGCACTTACCAGGGATTGACATTCTCCTGTTTTGTTTCTTCTGACGCCAGGTCCGACAATAATAAATGGTGCCTTCAATCCCCTGTCATTGACTCTTGTTTTACTGTGAGGGAAAGGCCGGCCATTATCGGCCATTATGAATATAAAGGTATTGTTAATTAAATCCTGCGCTTCAAGCTCATCATATACCAATCCGATATAGTGGTCTAATCTTGCAATTTCGTCATAATATTTTCCAAGGTCTTCTTTTGTTCTTTCACCCTGAGCCAGATAAAAGGGGGGTGTGATAGTCGCCGGATCATGAGCTCCGGAAAATTCATTCGGCCCCCACACCCTGTGGGCATCATACGCGGCAAACCACATGAAGAAAGGCTTATCCCGTGGTCTCTCCTTTAAACAATCCACCCAGAGCTCCTCACCTCCGTCTCCATTAATCTTGTTGTTCTCATTAATCATGTCAAATCCCCTGCGGGCATATCCACCCATGTGGAACTTCCCCGCCTGAGCGGTGTAATAGCCATTTTGTTTAAGTATTTCCGGAAATGAACTCATGTAATCCGGCGGTTCGGTATGCAATTCTGCCCCACCTGTATTATGCGGGTATCTTCCGGTAATGATACTGTTACGGCTGGGACTTGAAGAGCTTGCCGTAAGAAAGAAATTAGTGAACCTCAGCCCTGAAGCTGCAATCCTGTCGATATCGGGTGTTTTAACCTGTCTGTTGCCATAGCATCCAAAATCATCCCAGCTGACATCGTCCGCGATAATCAGAACAAAATTGGGCTTATTCTGGGCTTTCGCCTGCACTGCGCACAAGACAAACAAACCATAAATTATCCTTTTCATAAAAACAAATGATATATTCCTGATATAATGGTTCTTCAGGTGTGTTTTGTGTTATTCCAGTCTGAAATACTTCTTAAGGGTATATTCAGGTTGCCAGTTATCCGGTTTACGCACCAGTTTGGTATGATCATATTCCATTGGCAGAATTTTTCCCGCCGTAAGCGGAACTGTATCATTAACAGCTTCCTGCCATTCCTGCATCAATTTCAGCAATTTGTCAGCTTTTGATTGAAACCTGGCATTTTCTGCAAGATTTTTCAGTTCCAGTGGATCGTTCTTCAGGTTGAACAGTTGCGTGTAATTCCTTTCAGGATACCGGATAAGTTTCCATTTTTTTGTCCTGACCGCTCTTACGGTGTACCGGTAAGCTGTAAACACCGAAGAGCGGACCTCTTTTGTTTTCCCTGATATTACCGGCACTAAACATTTTCCGTCAACGCCATCAGGTGCAGGCAGGGAACATAATTCGGTGAGTGTCGGATAAAGATCAAAAAGATAGACAAAGGCATCTGATAATTTCTTCTTCGGGATGCCAGGTCCGGTAATGATCAAAGGAACTTTCATGCTGTGCTCATAAAGGTTCTGTTTGCCCAATAGTCCATGACTTCCGATAGCTAAACCATTATCGGCAGCATATACTATGATGGTATTATCGTACAGTCTGTTCTCTTTAAGTGATTTGATAATGTCACCAATTCTATCATCCATATGGGTGATCAGACTATAATAATCAGACAGGGCTGCTCTGGTGATTTCAGGTGTTCGGGGCCATGGTGACAGATTCTCATCACGAACTGTCAGATCATCAAAGGCAAAAGGATGCAGAGGCATAAAATTACCAGGCACTGGCATTGAATCAGTCGGGTATCTGCCGATATAATCTGGTCTGGGCGAGTAAGGATCATGCGGAACAGTAAATGCGATGTAACAGAAAAAAGGATTTTTATGATCCCCTGCAGCATAATTGGTTATAAAGTCGATTGCAGCACTCGCGAAAAGGTCAGTGGAGAAGCCTTTCTTTTCAGGCTTTGACAGTTTCCTGTCAGCATCCAGGTCGCAGCAGGGTATATTAAAATGGTCGGCCATACCACCCAGAAATACATTCTTACCTTGCTGAAAGGCGGCTTCAAAAGCACTTTTTTCGTTATGCCATTTACCGGTACCAAAAGTAACATAACCACCGGCAGAAAAATGCATTGGCATTGTTTCTATATTAGCGAGTTTATCGTAAACGTGAAACAAGTTTTTACCGCTCAACAGCATGGCACGGCTGGGGGCGGATATTGCCCCATGATGGCCGCCCATCACATAACTGTTGGTAAAGCGAACCCCATTTTCAGCCAGGCGATCGACGTTTGGTGTTTTAATAAAACTATTTCCTGTGCAGCCAAGAGCATCCGCCCTCTGGTCGTCAGCGAGTATAAACAGGACGTTCGGTCTTTGAGTTGTTTTCTGGCCAACTAAAGCTGTTGTTAAAAGAGGTAAACCGCATAGACATGTTGTAATCAGCTGTCTGTTTTTCATTTTTCAACTATCTGTTTTATGGTTTTGAGAACAGCTCCTCATGCACCACTTTACCATCCACATCGCAATGCTGGAATTTTATATTCACTTTATTATCTGAACGATAGACTGATACCTTTAAGAACCCTCCCTTCACTCTCAGAAATCTGTGCTCAGGTCTGACATTACTTTGCTCCCAGCCCCCGGCGTGTGAGTCGGACCCGGCACCACAACTGAACTCCCAAAGGGTAGTGCCGGGTATGTTGGTCACATATTGCCAGTGCCGGTCACCATTGCAGATAAACACATTGTCGAACTGTTTCAGGTACTCTCGGATCTCATTACCTTCATAAGCAAAAATCGAATTGGAATAATTGTCTTTTTTATTATCACGGTCAGGTCCTAATATCGGACCCGGTGTGATAATAAGTTTGAATGTTGCATCAGATTCATTGAGGGTTTTATACAGCCATTCCTTCTGTATCATTCCCCAGATGGTCTTGTCCGGACCATCAGGATCAGAATTTTTGCTCCTGAAATTCCGTCCTTCCATCAACCATACCTGGAGATCTTTGCCCCAGCGGATTGTCTTATAGGGCAGATCATTGGACGGAAACTGCTCTTTATCAAATATATCCAATCCTCTCTCCCATGATACTGTACCGTATTTCAAACCGGGAAATGCATCATCCCTGAGTACATCATGATCATCTTTCATGAAATAGGTAGTCACCTGCCTATAAAAATCGCGCTGGTAAGGAAGGGCAAAGATCCTGTCCCATTTGAATCTCATCAGCTCCTCTGTAAGGGCAAAAGGGCTTGCTTTATCATAATATTCAACATCACCAGTATGAACGAGGAAATCAGGAAAGCCCTGTTGCATGATACTGTAAATCTTATGCCCGTTAATTGAATCATCTCTTCGGGGATAGTCGTGACAGGTAACTATGAAAAAATTCAGATCCCTCGTCATCCCGGGATCAGGAGGAGTCCGGAATGAGCCGGAAATTTTATCGGAAACCTCTGATCTTCCAGGTTTTCTTGATTCTATTTCAACGACGTATTTTGTATCGGAACTCAACCCGGTCAGCCTCCACTGGTACGTAAAGTTCTTTTCTGCATTGACTGATGACCATTCTGTTTCAATTCTGTTATCCGGATCTTTCAATGGATAGTATGCAAGCTTTACCTCTCCGGACATTCCCGGACATGCACCTTCCATCTGATCAAGGGTATACCCTCCGGGGATCTGGGCATTAAAAATTGAATCTGCATTTGCCATTTTATCCAGCCTGCGGTGTTCAGTTGCCGATGGTATAAGGAATTCAGGTCCCGACCGGTTCAGGTCAGGAGTCATTGTAAGTCTTGTCCAGATCACTGCCGAATTCTGGTCAGCCCAGCCGTTATGGAAACCGTTCCCAAAAAAGGGACCGTCCCCAACATTAGTACAACTCAATAAGGTAAAAAGTGAAACAAAAATACAGACTAATTGCTTCATATTCATTTTTATTTGATGATCAGCGCAGGTCCCGGCCAGCAGATTTCTATTCCATGATGTTCGGTATCAGACAAAAGTCTGATCTCATTGATTCCGGGTTTCAGATCTTTCGGATCCACCATGTTAACCGTGTAAACAAGGTCGTGAATCGCTTTTCCGCTGGTTATTTTATAAGGAATGGCGTTCAGTGTAAACGGTTCTCCGATATTCCCTTCACCTCCATCCCATATTCTGATATGAATCTCTGCATTCACAATTCTTGAAATGTCGTCAGGAAGGTCTATAAATGCTATCTTCTCCTGATTATTACGTGACCAGAATGGTGCCGGCAGGCTGGTGCAGTAAAATATCTGAACGCGCAGTCTTTTGCCGGGGAAATTAAGTCCTTCAATCACATCCGACCAGAAGCAAAGACCATTTTTAAATTCAACCAGAGCTTTAACAGCCATTGGACCCGGCTGGTCCGGTATCATTGATGTATTCCAGTTTACAGGAAATGGAGCTTTATCTGAAGTCCCCAGGTGTCCCTTATATACCCTGTCATGAGTATATCCATGCCAATAATTTTCATTTTCCGATCCATTTGCATCATACCCGGCATAGCGTGCAAAATAATGAACTGCTGCAATCTGATCTTCAAATGTTCCTGTAAAATCAAGGGATATCTCTGTGTTGTCAGAAAGGATTTTACTCCTGACCGCCGGTTTTGCAAAGAATTTGTTGAGTCCCGTTGAAGTCAGAAAATAATCGTCCTGTTTCAGGTAACATCTTACAGCAAGCTGGTCTATGATGAAGTGTCCCCAGAAAGTTGTCCCACGATCGCATCCGAACTGGATGGCATTGTTGCCTTTTACCAGGTCCCTGAATTCGAATGGAATTACAGGATAAATGTATTCACAGTTATTCTCAGCAGTAGGCCTGTCAGGAATCGGATATACCCTGCCTCCGTTGATCTGGAATCTTTTGCCAGCAGTGCCAGGATGGCCTCCCCAGAGTTCCAGCCAGAGTTCAGTATGATCAATATTCATGATTGTATCAGGTATATTAATCATTATCAGTCCGTTAACCTGAGCTTCAGTTCTTGACCAGTGCTCCGGATGTGTGCTCATCAAACGGTCGCCGACACGGGGCCTTTCCGGTCGTCCGGCTGGATTCGTATTGTTAATCTGACTGTTATATTCCATCCAGTATTGTCTGAAGAATTGTGGTTGTGAATACCCTTTTAAAGGCAATAGGATCCCAAGGATCAGAATAAATCTCAGATGACTGTATTTCATAATTCGAATATGTTTACATCTTCCCGGACATTTTCTTTCCGGTACCGTTCTGCAGCCATATATCCAGTCGCGGGGCATCACCATCATACGGTTTCCCCAGAATGTCCAGATCCCCATCGCCATCAAGGTCGATAATCTCTGAATCGTGCAGGTCAATACCTTCTGAAATGATCATATCACGAGGGAAATTCCCTTTTCCATCGCCAAACAGAAGCCTGTTCACAGCCATTGTATTCCCACCCAGAGTCATCTCAGCATACCAGATATCAAGGTTTCCGTCACCATTAAAATCGACAATAGAGAGCGAATGGCCATTGCTAACCTTTGGCACAATTTCTTTTTTTATCCAGGTATTCTTCCGGAATTCATACATATACAACGGAGCCCATCCGTCACCAACAACCAGCACTATTTCCGGTCTTCCCCCGGCTACAAGCTGTCCTGCTGCTGACCGGCTGAAAGTATAAGCCCCATCCACGACATTATAAGAGAACTTATCATTACCCAGATATTTGAACCAGCTGCCTCCGCCTATAATATCCTGGATGCCGTCACCGTCAATATCAGCTTTTGCAAGACCTTCATGTTCGTTGGTCCTTCTGAATGCAGGGTAGGTACCGTGTTGTTCCATCTGGCCGTCGAAGTAGTATTTATAGACCGGAATCAGTTTCCAGTTCTCCTGAACGGCAGGATCCTGAGGGATACGGGTAAAATAGAGCGTCTGATCACCCTGTGCCCAGAAGATAAGATCCGGCTTGAAATCACCATCAAAATCACCAACCAACTGGTCATGGATCTTGTTTCCACCGGTATTTCTTATCAAATGTCTTGTCCATGCAGGTTTACTGAAATCCGGCAACGGGTTTTCCCACCACCATACCTGATTGGTTTTACCTTCACCACCTGCAATGATGTCCTGATCGCCGTCATTATCTACATCGAAAGCATGGGTGCCGGCTTCAATATAGCACACGGATGGTTCAACAATGTATCTTTTCCATCCGGTTGATGATCGTCTGTACCAGACCAATCCGGGAGCTGTGGTCCGTTCGGAGATACAAAAATCGTTGATCCCGTCATTGTCGAAGTCACCAACTGCGGCTGAAGTTTGTTGTTTCCCGGGATTCGGAACTTCTATTGCTCCGGTTTTACTTGATATATGTTCCCATTTTATCTGGCCGGATGCTGGACAGATAAACATGGAAGTCAGGAGAACTAAAAAGGATCTTCTGATCAATTGATAAAAGAAAGTTTTTTCTACCATTGTTATATTATCCTACCTATAATTATTTAATATTATCACTTTCAAATACATATATGCCCGATCCGGTATTAAATACAGCATAACCATCAGCCATCCTGACAAAAGATACACCGGGCTGTTCTTCGAAAGAATGCCCTATCTTCATTACATTTTTCTGTTCTTCTGCCGGAACATACACTGTAGCCCTGCATCCAACCGGAACCTCTATCTCCATGCTGAACCTGTTATATTCTTTCTTCCAGCTTATTTTGCATTGTCCGTAAGGCGTCAGATTTGAGTAGGATGCCCGAGTTATAAAACCTGCAGGTTGTGGCCGAAAAATAACATGTCTGTATCCGGGATTCTCCGGGTCGGTATCCATCCCTGCCAGCTTCCTGTAAAGCCATACCAGTCCCCCGCCGAACATCGGGTGATTTCCCGAACCCGGACGATCCCAATCTTCCCATGAAGTTGTTGCACCCTGTTCCAGCCAGTAACCATAAGAAGGCATTGTTTTTTTATTCATTGCTGCATATGCCAGGTCATTTAATCCGCTCTCAGCCAGTACCTCAAAAAAGAACTGAGTTCCGAAAATACCTGTATCAAGATGCCCGTCATTAGCCTGAATATCAGCCTTGAGTGCGCCTATTACTTTTTCTTTCCGGTCCTCCGGAACACCTATTTTCAGGGCAAAAATATTACCGCCATATTTCCCGTAGGTACCATTTTTTTCATCATAGAATCGTTCCATGAAAGCATCCCTTGTCCTTTTTGTTATTGCAGAATACTTTTCAGCCTCTTCGCTGTATCCCAGTATGGAGGCGACTTTGGATGTTATATCCGAACAACGCCAGAGATAGAATGTATGTACCATTTCATCAGGAGGCGCTTCAAATGGAAGCGACCAGTCACCAAGGTTCATCCACCTGTTGGGTTTTCCATCAGGACCCAGAGCCCGGGATAACATTATACCATCATTATCGGTCCATGTAAGCATATATCTCACATATCCTTTCATCCCTTCATAACTCTCTTTCAGGATATCGGCGTCGCCATAGTGCAGGTAAAATTCCCAGGGCATTATGCTTATTGCAGCACCCCATGCTACACCCCCACCGCACCCGGGCTGCCATGGAGCACCGTTAGGCACATAACCCGATTCCTCATTACATGCTCCGATGATATCGTGGATCCACTTGTTATAAAATGCCCTGGCATCGAAATTGTGCATTACAGTCACACAGGCAACCTGGCCATCGCCGGTGTAGGGAGATCGTTCTCGGTTCGGGCAGTCACTGGCAATACCCCCGTGCATGTTGTCTGTCTGGCTTCTCCACCAGATCCTGTTTATTTTGTTAAGCAGTTCATTGGAACATTCAAATTTGCCGGTTGTCTCAGTCATTGTGTAAACTGCCTCGGCGGTGATCTGTCCGGGTTGTAAATACTCCACAGGCCAACCGTTAATTTCAACCTTTCTGAATACAAACCAGGTAAAACGGGCATGATACGACTCCCGCCCGTCTCCTCTGAGAGTGTATGAGTTGTCCCCTACAGGAGTCTGATGCAGATACTTAATTTCAATTTTCTGCCCGGCTTTACCAACAATATTATCCAGGTGGATCCATCCTGAGATCTCCTCTCCGAAATCAATCCTGAAATGTCCATTGCCCAGGTTCTCAACAGTGCCAGGGTCAAGTTTTTCCATTACCCGGTCAGGGTAAGCCATGTGGGCTTTCATTTTGCCCTCAGGGGCCTTCCTTAATACAGCATTTTCCCACCGGGAATCATCAAATCCTGTGTTGCACCAACCCGGCTGTTCAAGACGCGCATCATAATGCTCACCGTCAAATATAAGATCCATGACTATTGGACTTCTGGAAGCTTTCCAGGATTCATCGCTAACGATGACCTCTTCAGTCCCGTCAGCATAAGTCAGGTATATCTGACCGATAAAACGCGGCGTTCCGTAGGATTCAGTCCAGTTAATCGGAGCGTTATAAAATCCGTTGCCCACAATTACACCGACTGCATTCTCACCCTCGGTTAACATATCCTTCAGATCGTAAGCGAGGTACATTACCCTGTATTCCTTAAATTCATCAGGGAGCGGGATGGGATTATTCATCAATCCTGGCCTCTTGCCATAATTTGTCTGATTTGGAACAAGCACGTCATTACCTACTTTCGCACCATTCAGGTATAATTCGAAATACCCCAGCCCTGTCACAAATGCCCTTGCTTTTACAAGTCCTTTTCTTACAAGGAATGTTTTTCGGATAAGGGGAGCAGAAAGCGAGTTTTTCAAGGCATTTATATCAGTGATTGTCTGCCCTGCTTTTGCGCGTGAAGCAGTGAGAGGTCTTTCCCTGTCGGGTATTGGTTCTTCGCCCTGCCAGGGAGCGCCTATCCATTTTGCTTTCCATTCGGCCGGATCGAGAAGTCCCATTGACCAGTAAGCAGGCTCACTCCACTCAGATACTTTTTTATGCTTGTCCCAGACTCTAACCTGCCACCAGCAATCCTGACGGGATGACAGAGCTTTTCCGTTATACCTGATATTTAAAGACTCACCTGACCTGACTTTCCTGGTGTTCCACAGATCGGCTCTGCCGCGGAGCAGCAATTCCTTTGACCCGGCAACCCTGATCTGATATGCCGCCTGTACCTGTCCCCTTTCAAGGTCTTCCGGAGTATTAACCCAGGAAAGACGCGGATTAGTAATATCAATTACATCAGGATTCTTAAGGTACTCACAAATCAGATTTGTCGGGATTATTCTTGCATTCAGGGGTAATATGGATGCTGCCAGGCAAAAAGTCAGAATAAAAGTTGATCGCATAATTCTAATACATTAATTATCTGGTTATTATCACGTCACCTTCAAGACCTGATGCTATTTTTTCATATCCTGCTGTCCATCTGACAGCTGTCGGATTATCTTTCAGGCTTCTTGCATAATTGCTCAATACGGAAGTGTACATTATCTCAAGCCGGTTTTCACCTTTAAGCAACAGGCTGTCGATGCAAAATTGCGGCTTGCCGTACCAGTTAATGCCTGCATGTTTCCCATTTAAATACACTTCAGTCACACCTTTGTTGACTTTATCAATTATCAGCCATGTTCCGGTGCCATCCGAATTAAAGGTTGTCTTATAGTATACAGTTCCGGCGAATGTATTCAGATCAGTGTCATCTGAAGTGCCAAATTCTTTCAGTTTTTCGAAATTGCGTTCAAAATTTCGTCCGTCAGCATGCTGAAACCCGACCTGCCAGGGACCTTCAACAGTTAACAGCGTCGAATCCAGGGATTTTTTGACCGTATCTCCGGGATTTCCTCTCAGATCGGGATCAAACACAAGAAGCAGGGATTGCAAAGGCTGCAATTCAATTGTCAGTTCATTTTCAGCCTTATCATAAGGGAACAATTTCCTTGTCCCGTCTTCAGGATTCCAGATCCACGGAGCAGATTTACCGCCACCCGGAAAGAGCGCCTCGAATGTTATAGTTTTTGATCGGTTGGAATTGACAAGAAAGTAAATATCCCTTTCACCATACTTTTGTTTTATCTGGAAAATATTCTTATCAGGATTTTTGATTACTATATCCGGTCGAATTTTCATCCTGTTTAACAGGTCAATTGTCCATGGAAGCAATGTTTCGGGCGAGTCCGGACTCTTTATACTGATGGCTCTGTCAGGGTATTTCTCAGCGATTTCGGAGAAGAGTTCCTTTACGGTTTCATCATTTTCTGAGGCATTATTAAATGAAAGGGAGCGATGAGGGAATCCGTCAATTGCAACCAGTCGTCCTCCGTTTTTGACAAAATCAGTCAGGGCAAGCGCTGTGCCCGGTTCAACGGATCTGACACTACACAGAATAACAGCCTGGTAGGACATGGGTCCATACTTAAGAAGACCTTTTTCTTTTTGTCCGTCCGCAACAATTTTTTCATCAATATAATCGCATGAACTTCCTGCCTGGCTGACCGGTTCCCATAACCGGTAACAGTACCATGGCTCCTTGTGAAAGGGAACCCTGGTCAAACCCTTTTCGCTCCATATGTCGCCTGTC
>Ga0105101_10000499_pt1 | contig 16381 bp, 15 predicted proteins | sample PPLLak21cMay2015_2_FD_87037 | JGI IMG/M metagenome (GOLD analysis project Ga0105101, IMG submission 87037) | Freshwater sediment microbial communities from Prairie Pothole Lake near Jamestown, North Dakota, USA - PPLs Lake P8 Core (1) Depth... | ecosystem: Environmental > Aquatic > Freshwater >... | reverse complement strand
GCCAAGGTCGGAGGCGGCGTGAGCGGTGGCATCCACACACATATGAGTCATCATGCCGGTGATTATCACGCGCTCGATCTCCCAGCTTTTCAAAAGCTCGAGCAGGTTCGTATTCAAGAACGAGTTTGGCTCGTGCTTGTAAACAATAGGTTCGCCTTCAAAGTGCGCCACGGAATCGTGAATGTCTGTGCCGCGATCACCGGAGATGAAAAACGCTGCATCCGGCTTCAAAGAAACATGCTGAATGTGAACATGATGGCCCCCGTGCTCACGGAAGCACTGAAGGATCTCATAGGCCTTTTTCGCGGCTTCGAGCGGCCTGACCAATTCATACTTGCCGCCCGGGAAATAATCGTTTTGGATGTCGATGATGAGAAGGGCTGTTTTCATGTTTATCCTTTTCGAAGAGTACACAAGTACACACGTAGACACGTATACATGTTGACTTGTGTACTTGTATACGTGTCTACCTCTGCACTTCCTCACTTCCTCCCAAAATCCGCGGGGTTTTCACCCCATAATTCCGTGTCCCATTTCAAGACGGCATCGTCGAGCAATTCATTTTCGGCGAGCCAGTTTTCCGCACTGCGGATCATCACGAAGAGCGGCGCGTTCCGTGTCGTATGCTTGAGCTTTGTCCTGCACTTGCCCGTATAGACCCATGAAATGGCGTTCTCGGAATCAGAGTACACCGGCAATTGCGATCCATTTTTCGCCATCCAGCTCAACGCATGCACAATCGCCAGAAACTCTCCGACATTATTGGTGCCATCCGGGAAAGGTCCAACTTTAAAGACCTCATCTGCGGATTGCGTAAACACGCCGCGATATTCCAGTTTTCCGGGTGAGCCGTTGCAAGCCGCATCCACACACATGGAGGGGAGGATCGGTTTGACGCTGGCCTCCTTCCACTTCCCCTGAGAAGATGGCTTGCCTTTATACGTCTCATAGTTGGACCGATACGCCGACTCCGCCTCCTTGAGGGTGCCGAACGCCTTATATTCCGCGCCGACATAACCCTTCACCTGTTTCTCACATTCCGTCCACGAGGTGAAGATACCAGGCTTTCGTCCCTTCCAGACAACGTAGTACTTCTGCTTTGGCATGGTCTCGATACGGTCGTTGCGTTGGTTGAGTAGGCGCACGTTGCCGTACACTTGCACCCGATTTGCTTAGCAAATCGTGCGTTCGTTGCAGTGCAGGTGTCGAAACCACAGCAACGACCTACTCGACCAGCGTTCAGCTATTTTTCCTCTTCCTGCCAGCCAGCCTCTTCCACGGCCGTAAAAATATCGGTCGCAGAGATCAGACCGATCAGCGTGCCGCTTTCATCTGCGATGGGCAGGTGATGGATATGATGCTTCTGCATCACCTGCGAACACTCCATGAGTGTCCAATCCGGGTTGCCCGTGATGATAGGACCGGACATGATCTCACGGACAGTTGTCTCGGCGGGGTTTCGATTAGCGGCTACGATTTTGTCACGAATATCGGTGGAGGTCACAATGCCATATTTGGGATTCTTTTCTGAAATCGAAACGATGACGCTGTGAATTTTGCGGCGGCGCATGAGCGTCAGGGCATACTTGACACTCGAATCAGGATCAACGACAACGACGGGGCGGGACATCCAATCACGTACTGTGTTGGGCATACTCTCCTCCAAAATATCAATAAGACTCTCTTTTGCTGTCAGCGCCGCCGGGGACGGCGGCTGGAGCATTTCTAATACTTATTATTTTACAACCAATTCAACGGAATCCATGGCGAACAGGGAACCGTCTGCCGCGCTGATATCCTGAACTTCCACGCGGATGACTGCACCAGATAAGATACTTCCAAAGGGGATCATCATTTCAAACGTGCCGGAGGCGCCGGGATCGGAGGCCGTGACGGGGATGGCGCCCGCCGAAAGCTCCACACCCCCCACATCATAAATGCGATACGCAAGACTGTTCTCGAACGGAGCGATCGCGACCTTACCTTTGAGCTGGGCGGAGCTATACACTTCCTCTCCATTCAGAGGAGATTCGATGGTGATCGTGCGCGGCCTGCCATCCGGCGTAAAGGTTGTGTAATCGGTCATATCCAGTTGGACGCCTTCGACCAGGCGATAATGCCGCGTTGTCCTTAGCGTCGGGCAACAGCCGGGGTCATCGAGTCCGTGGATGGTCACATCCAGAAATACTTCACCGTCCTCAACTGAAAGCGCGTTCAACTGCGGACGGTCATCCACCATCGTGGAGGTCAGGAATGTAAGCGTCCCGTCCACCTGCGTGTACACTACCAGGAAGACGAAAACACCCGTGCCGCCATAATTCTCCGAGATCAGCGCAGCAATTTCCTCCGTGCCATCTGCATTCAGATCACCGAGCGCCACAAAGTCGGTCATAAACACAGAAACGTAATCAGCGCCGGCCGGCGCGCCTTGTTCGAACTTCCCATCGGTCAATTGCACAACCTGCAACGAATCAGGGATACCGAGCTGATATTGGGCGTTCCGGAGCTGTATCACGGACTCGGGCACGGCTGTCGACGTTTCAGGAGCCCGCGTCGGCTCGATAATGGGAACAGGCTCCGTCTGAGTCTGATCGGCAGCGGGCAGTGGAGGCGTAGCGGGAGCGCATCCAAATAAAAATATCGCGAGCAACAATAGCAATTTGAGATTGTGTCGCCACGGCGCCACGGCGACGCTTCCTCGTGGCGCGGGGCGCCACTCCTCGCAATGACGAGTTAGGGAATAGCGGGAAGCCACGTCACACCTCCGTCTGTGGTGCGATACAGTGCACGGTGACCGGCGGGATCCATGGTAATAACCCAGCCACTGGATACGTTGACAAAATCCATGCCCGCAAACGAATCGCCGAAGACGATATCCGGCGTGACCGTATTCCACGTCTGGCCCGCATCATGCGTGACGTAAAACTGGTCGCCGTTATAGAGGATCACTTCCTCCGCTGATAGGAAATCAGACGAGCCTGCCTGCGGGATTAGCGTGGGTCTCAGCGTCCAGGTCGCGCCGCCATCGCGCGTCACGTAGAACGCAGTCTGTGTCGTCTCGCCCGACATGCGCAGGACAAGGTATCCGTCACGGGCCGTGGCAAATTGCATCTGGTCAACATCGATGCTGAGTTCAGAATTCTCCGTGCCTTCGGGCAACGGCAACGAGACTTGCGCCCAGGTCTGGCCGCCGTCGTCTGTGCGATACAAATAGACCGTGCCAGGGGAATAAACCACACCGCCCACCCATGCGGTCTGCATGTTGATCGGGATCAGACCGGACTTAAGGCCTCCAAGCGGAAGCGAGTCGCTCGCATCTGAATTGTTGGGGTCGTTGGTATAGGTGCGGTTCCACGTCTCGCCGCCATCGGTGGTCTGAAACACGGCGACCGCATTCGAGCCCGCGCCCACACCCAGGTCCGCAAGCATCCAGCCGCGTGTGGCATCCAGGAAATGGATGTCTCCACCGCTAAACGGAGTCGTGAAAATCATCCAGGTGATTCCACCATCGGCGGTGCGGTGAAGGAATCCACCGTTTGGATAGTTTTCGAAATCGGGTCTTTGCATCCAGACATGGTCCTGATCGAGCACAAATACCTCGACGCTAAAGCCTGTCTCTGTAATATCAGGCGGGGTCACGTTGTACCAGGTGATCCCGCCGTCATTGGTGCGGACTACCTGAGTCTCGGTCACGCCCCAGCCGTCCAGTTCATTGAGAAAATGGACGGAGGTCAGCGCGGGCGATTCGAGCAGCGGCGCGTCGATCGCGGCGGGGGCGGGTGTGTCAGGAAAAGGGGTTGGAGGAACCTCAGCCGGCTGCTGAGGCTGTGGTGGCAGGGATGTAACAGATATGCTACAGGAAGCCAGCATGAACGCTAAAGTTATTAAGATATACCTCAACTTGATTTATCTCCTTCTAAAAGTAAGCAACGATAAGAAAGTCGCGAAAGTTCCAATTTGGAGTGCAGGACTGCCCGAAGGGCGTGCTCCTGCAAATGCGCCAGCAAGTGTCGCCACGGCGCCACGGCGACGCTGGCTGACTCCAAAGCTAAGCCTGATTGACCGAAATCATCCTAACCATTCGACAATTGTCGCTTCACCCTGGCCCACGCCAACGCACAGAGTCGCGAGTCCATATTTTACGTTCCGGCGCAGGCGCATCTCATGGAGGAGCGTCGTCATCAGCCGCGCGCCTGAACAGCCAAGAGGATGACCAATCGCAATGGCCCCGCCATTAACGTTGACGATTTCAGGGTCAACATCCAGGTCTTCGATCACGGCCAGTGATTGAACGGCAAAGGCTTCATTGAGTTCCACCAGGCCAATATCCTTCATCTGCAAGCCTGCGCGCTGCAGGGCCTTCTTTGTGGCCGGGATGGGCCCATATCCCATCACGCGCGGCGGCACGCCGGCAGAGGCCGAAGCGACGATGCGTGCCAGTGGTTTGAGATTCAACGCTCTGGCTTTTTCTTCGCTCATGATGAGCAGCGCGGCCGCACCGTCGTTCAACCCGGATGAATTGCCGGCGGTCACCGTCCCGCCTTCCTTTGCAAAAGCCGGTTTGAGTTTTGCCAGCGATTCCAGGCTCGTGTCGCGCCGCGGGCGTTCGTCGGTATCCACGATCTTCGCGTCACCTTTTTTCTGCGGAATGGGAACGGGCAGAATTTCTTCCTTGAATCGTCCCGAGTCGATCGCGGCGATGGCGCACTTATGCGAGCGCAGGGCGAAGGAATCCTGCTTCTCGCGCGTGATATGTGGGCGTTCCTTCGCGATGTTTTCGGCCGTCTCACCCATCGAGTCGGTGCCATACATTTCCTTCATTTTTGGATTCGGATAACGCCAGCCCAACGCCGTATCCCAGGCGGTGAGATTGCCGAAGGAGAATCCTGCTTCGGCTTTTGGAATGGAATAGGGCGCGCGGCTCATGGACTCGACTCCGCCAGCGATGTAAACATCTCCCTCGCGGGCTTTAATCGCACGCGCGGCCTGATTGATCGCGTTCAACCCCGAGGCGCACAGGCGGTTCACCGTCACGCCCGCCACTGCGACAGGGAGTCCAGCCAGCAGCGCGGCCATGCGCGCCACGTTACGGTTATCTTCGCCTGCCTGATTCGCGCAGCCGAGAAACACCTCTTCGACCAGCGCTGGATCGAGCTTGTTGCGTTGGATCATTTCCTTGATAACGAGAGCAGCCATATCGTCTGGGCGGACCGAGGCGAGTACCCCTCCCAATGCCCCAACCGGTGTGCGGATCGCGTCTACGATGACGGGTGTTTGCATTCTATCTCCTGGATCAGTCAAGAAATGTTTGATATAGTTCGGCGCGCAGGTACGCCACGCCAAAGTCATTCTGATAAATCAATTTGTACCCTTGCAGGTTATCGTCGAGGGCGTCGCGATAAAAGCGCGCCGCTTCGGCAACATCTTCCACATCCAGGGCACGTTCCAGAGCGCCTTCATTGGTGTAATCGTACAGCCGCTGCTTCCAGAGCACGATGAGATCGGGATTCAGTTTTTCGACATAAGCATAATCCGTTGTCGCCCACTTATGACTCACCTTCCAACCCGGACGATCTGCCACGTACATACGGACGTCGCGCAGGATGACCATCTGTCTATTCAGGACAATGCGCGAGAGGTACTCCTCATCCAATTGGTAGAAGAATTGCAAAGAAGCGCTTTCTGCCTCCTTATACAATTCCTTAGCATAAACGCGTCTCGCGAAGCCTGCGTTGTAAACAAGCTGGCTAAGAATTACAAATGCGACGACGGGAATCAGAAGCAACTTAACCGCATTTTCCTTCGAGAAACGCAGGGGACGAGGCAACAGCCAATCGAAGAGATACGGCAGCGCAGAAAACACGGGCAGCAGGATCGGCAGAAAGAAGTGCTCAGGCTTGATCGCAATAAAGAAAAGCAAATACAGCGCAAACGGCAGCGCCCAGACCAGGATGAGCAGGTTCAATAGGCGCTGTTCTTTGCTCGCGATCCCCAACCCCAGCGCGATCAGACTGATCACCAGAAAGAGCGGCTGGGCATAGTTCTGGGTGATGAGGGGGATCCAGGTCGCGGGACCCTTGGAATAGGACAGCACGAACCCGGCCGACATGGCCTCCGCCTGACGCGATTGGATGCGCAACGCGGCCGCACGCTCAGACTCATAGAAGAGGAAGGGACTGCTGAGGAGAAAGGTGACGGCCATCAGCGCCACGAACGCGACCGAAAGCTGCAGCGCGTTTTTCAGGCCCAACTTCCCCTGACGCCAGCCGATCAAAATATAGGTGGGTATCGTCAGGAAGAAAAATAGTCCGATCAATTTTGTCGCGATGGCAAGTCCGCAGGCGATGGCGGCAAAATAGAAATATTTGCCGAATGAGAGATTATCCTTGTCAAGGAAATAAAAGGTTAGAACAATGAACAGAAAGACCAGGCTTTCAGGATGCCACCAGATGTCGTTCTCGATGACCGCGGGGACGCTCAACAGGAAAAGGAACAACGCGATCGAACGTACATAGGACTTCAATCTGGTCTGCAGGTAGACCAGCAGGATCAACGCCACGATCATCGGCAGAACGCTGACCAGCTGCCGGAAAAGCAGCATGATGTTCGCCGTCGTCGCCAGCCCCAGCAGCTGTAATGGCAATAAAGCGACCAGCGCCGAGTAAAAATAAAACGGGTAGCCATAGTAGTAATGCTGATAGGCTGTGAAACGATAGAGCGACTGGCTGAGCGAATTCCCTGGCTGATTCAGCATGCGGATCGGGTGAGAATACTGTGCAAATTCATCCGGCGAGAATACCGAGATCATGATCTCATCTCTGGCTCCCTGCGCGTTGGCGGGCCAGAAGATGACAAAGTAAATCGCTCCGATCAATACGAGCAGGGCAAGCACGCGGGCTTCGGTCTTCCGCATCAGGGATATAGCTCGTGGATCCGCGCAGAAAGCTCCTGCACGATCTGGCCGGAGGAGGAGTCCAGGATGAGGTTGTTCAACTCGAACGGATCGGCGGCCAGATCATACAGTTCCCGTTCGCCGGTATCATACTCGATGTATTTCCAATCCGTCGTTCGGAAACCCACATACCCGGGAATGATGGCCGCCAGCCCGCTTTCTTCCACGTCAGCGGTGTCTTCATAGTGCTCAAATAGATAGCCATCCCGCCACTCTGCAGAAGGATCGGCAAGGATTGGCAGAAAACTTTGCCCATCCAGGTCTTCCGAGCTTTCAATCCCGGCCAGGTCCAGCAGGGTGGAAGCAACGTCGATGTTGAGGACCAGGCGCTCGTCCACGCGTGCGGCGGAGGTTAGTGGCGGATAGCTCACTACCAAAGGAACCCGCAGGCAGGCCTCGTAGGGACAGTTCTTGCCGAAGACTCCATTCTCGCCCAGGGACATTCCATTATCGGACATGAAGATGATGAGTGTGTTGTCTCTGATCTTCTCTTTTTCCAAAACCGACACCAGGCTCCCGACTGCCTCATCGACCGACATGAGCGAACGCAATATTCTTTCATGCACCTTATCAACGTAGTCTATTTCAGGTTTGCCAATTTGAGTTGCCCAGGCTGGCTTATCGGTCAAATCCTCCTCGAAGAAATCCGGGGGACGATAGCGCTCGAACTCATCCAACGTCTTGAATAAATCCTTATGTCTCTCCGCCGCCTGATATGTCTCGTGCGGAGCAAATACACTCAACATCAGGAAAAATGGCTGTTCCCCGGCATCACGGATGAATTGAACGGCTCGATCGGCAAGCAGGTCAGTACTAAAGTCCTTTTCATTCCGGCCGTAGGAAGTAATCTCCCCATTTTCATTCAACGTGTAATTGTAGTAAAAGCCGGTATTTGGATCCCGGTGATCGAAGACCTGCCAGTCATCCCAGCCGGGAGGGATGTATCCTTCAGGCAAGGCGCCGTAGTCATTCAGATATTTCCCCATGAATCCGGTACGATAGCCTCCACTTTGGAGCCATACCCCCAGCGTATCCTGATCCTTGAAAGCGGTCGCGCCGCCCTCCGGTGCGCGGTTTGTTTTTACCCCGTGATTGTGGACATACAGGCCGGTCAGGATGCTTGCCCGGCTCGGGCAGCATAACGGGGTCGTCACAAACGCATTGGTGAAATTCACCCCTTTGCCGACCAACTCCCTTTGAACCGCTGGCATATAAGCCAGTGTATGTGGCGGCTGATCATCTGTGAGGATCAACAGGATATTGGGCTTTTCAGGATTCTGATTCCCTGTACTCGTACACGAAACTACCAATCCACCCAACAACAAAATTGAAAGAAGAAGACGCAGAATATGTTTCATTTCGATTTGATTCTACCATTTATGAATCAATGAACGCTGATAGGCATCTCCCGGCTTTTCCTCTCCACTGAGAGAATGAGACCCCACAACAAAGATGCCGCGCACTGATACCAGTGCGCGGCATACATCCTTGCCCCCCTGAAAGGAGAGTGGTTACTTTACAACAGGCAATTCAGCTGCGACCCAGGCATTCATGCCACCGCCCAGATTGCGGACATTGGTATAGCCGAGGAAGTTCAGATACATCATGGCCATGCCGCCGCGATGACCTGATTTGCACGTCACAACGATGGGCGCGGTTTTGTCAGCCGGCAGTTGGGCGAGGTTGGCAGCCAGGTCATTGACCGGGATAAAGATCGAGCCTTCGATATAACCATCCGCGGTCTTTTCGGCTTCCGTGCGGACATCCAGTACAAAGGGCGCAGGCGTGTTTCCGAGTTCCACGTTCAGGTCAGCGGCCTTGACTACGTTGAAGCCATCGGGCAGGGCGCTGAAATACGCGTCCAGCGCGGCGAGGCGGGCAGCATCCACTTCAGGCGTGGATAAAGTTGCGGCTTCCGCGGGCAGGCCTGGTTCCAGTGGGAGACTCGCTTTTGCCCAGGCGCCAGTGCCTCCACCGAGATTGACGACATCCGTGTAGCCCAGGAGGCGGAGAGCCATCATACCGAATCCACCGCGGTGACCGGAAGCGCAGGTGACGACAATCTTCTCATCTTTGCCAGGGAGTTTATCGAGGTTCTTGAGCAGGTCGCGAACCGGGATATTGATCGAGCCGGGGATGTGACCGGTAGCTTCGACTTCCGATGTTTCGCGTACATCCAGGACGAAGACCGGTCCCTCAGCTAACGCCTCATTGAGTTTGTCGGCAGAGGTGCTGTAGAAGCCCTGGTCTGCGGGCAGACTGGTGAGGAACTCACCCATGACGCTTGCCCAATCCACCCAGCCAGCAACGGATAGACTGGCGTTCTTCCACGCGCCGATCCCGCCGCCCAGATTGGAGACATCCGTGTAACCCATCAAACGCAGCGCCATCGCCGCCATCGCGCCGCGGTGACCGGAGGCGCAATAGATCACAATGGGCGCATCCTTTTCCGCGGGGATTTTGTCCAGGTTGGCCAGGAAATCAGAGAATGGGATGTGAACCGCGCCTTCGATATAGCCGTCCTTGTCCCATTCCGCCTGCGAGCGGACATCGAGCAGGAACGGGGCTTTCTCAGCGAGTGCGGCCGCAAGCGCATCTGCCTTGACGTTGTAGAAGCCGTCGGGCATGCTCGTGAAGAAGCCGTTCAACGTCGTGAACAGCGCTTCATTCTCGACGATGGGGCTGCTGACCGCTTCGGGGGCCGGGGGAAAGCTTCCGGTCACGACCGGCAATTCAGCTTTTTTCCACGCGCCCAGTCCACCGCCCAGGTTGCGGACGTTGGTGTAGCCCAGCATCTTAAGCGTCATCAATGTATAGCCGCCGCGATGGCCCGATGCGCAGTAGACAACGATCGGGTCGTCGAGACCGGGCAGTTTATCCAGGTTGTTGAGCAGGTCACGCACGGGGATGTTTACCGCGCCTTCGATATATCCATCCTTCTCCACTTCGGCGGTTTCGCGAACGTCGAACAGGAATGGGGCTTTATCCGCCAGCTCTTCATTGAGCTTGGCTGCGCTGACGGATCCAAAACCCTTGTCCGCCGGGATGGAAGCCCAGAAATCGGTGAACAGGGCAGGGTAATCAAGCTCTGCAACAGGCGCTTCGGTGACGACAACTTCCTCGGTGACAGGGGCCTCGATCACCGGCGCCTCGGTCGGGGCTTGCGCGCCGCAGGCTGACAGCGACATGCTGAAGGCTAACAGCAGAGCAAAAAACAGATACAATTTTCTAGACATTTCTCAGTCTCCTTCTTGATTTGAATTGAGCGATTCCGATTCTTCCACCGGACCAGGAACTTGATCAACAATAACGTTCAGGTTTGCGTTCACCTCCTCTGATTTGACTTTTTCTGCAGTCAGGAAAATATCGGCGTTGCCGTGACAGGCATTGCAGGATTCGTTTTGCGGGGTTTCTTTCTGTACATTATGCGGAGTGGAATAGACCCATGTGGGCAATGCGTCGAAGTTCGGTAATAGGTTGTTGCCATAATAGGAATAGGAATCGACCGCCGCCGGAACATGGCGCAGCACCACGAACTCATAGGGTCGGTGATAGTTTGGTGCGGGATTCTTTCCGATGAAGAAGGTCAGATAATCACCCTCAGTTTGATAGAACGGCTGGCCGCTTTTCTCGCTGATCGCAACATGACAACCATCGCAACTGGTGTAAGAAACCGTGTGACATACCTGGCAGGCCAGCCTGCCAAAGTGAATGTTGTGGTTTTCATTCGCATCATTCCAGCCTCCAACTTCAGGATGGCAGGATTCGCAGGTTGGCGTCTGTGCGCCTGCATAACGGTTGGCTTCCTGGATTTTTTCCACGCCTTCGTCGGGCGTGTGGCATTCGGTACAGGAAGCATTCGAGTCGTGCATCTCTGTGCCGGTATGGCAGTCGATGCAGTTCATGCGCTCGAGTCTGAAATGCGCGTCGCCGGGAATCTCCTCATGCTTGCCCAAATATTCATTCCCCACACGACTGCCGTGACAGGCTGTGCAATTCTGCGACATGGAAGGTGTCTTTGAGATCACGTGCCCACTTACAAACCCGCCGCCGACCGAACTGGGCTGGCTGATGTGGCAATCGCCGCAACTGGCATGGCAGGATGAACAGTGATTATTGAACATGGTCTGAGTTGCCTGTTGTTCCGGTGAAGCGACCATGGCGTTGATCTCTGCCACATGATCCACTTTTGCACGCAGGGCATCCACCTCATCTCTTTTGACGAGCCATTCCTCCGAGTTGGGAGGCGCATAATGACACTGTTCGCAGTTCGTATGGCAGTTTCCGCAGTGAGTGTCGTAAGTAGCCAATAGAGTTTCGACACGTTGTGCACTATGTTGCGGACGCGAGCCGCCGCGGCCTTCGATGGCCGTCCAGTACCCCTGCAGGGTTCCGTGCAAACTGTCGCTGGACATTGCTGCCTCGCGATGGCACGCTTCGCAAGCGTAATTGGGCGGCGCACTGGGATCTACAATCAAACCGGAATGTGCCGTTTCCTTGTCAGCATCGTTTACCCCGCCGTGACAATAGGTACAGGCGATCTGGCCGTGAACAGTGCCGACGAAATCCTCCCCGGCAACGAGAACCTTCTCCCATGGCTCCAACGGAGCCACATCGCCCCCTCAGCCAGCGCCTGTCGATTCTTTTTCAACCACCTCTTCTGGTTTGGCCGTGGAGATCAGGGCCTCTTGATCTGTATGGCAGGCAGCACAATGATCCACCACTTCTTCAGTGGGCTGCGCCGCTACAACGGGTAGAGTATCAGCCGGTTCAGGCATGGTTTGCGCCTGAACACTTCGGCTCTGGCATCCGGTCAGCCAAAAGAAGGCAATCATTATTAAAGCAAGAAGATGTTTTTTCATCACTCTCCGTTTATTTGTGCTTTTATTCACAAATTATATGTGACAGACTGTCATAAATAAAAGTGATGAATATAACGTGCAAAAAAGTTTTTACCTATGTATAACTATAAGTGGTAGTTATGCAATTCCTTTTCATCTGGAGAATCGTTTATGCTTGACAGTCATCGTTTACGCGTCTTCCTCATTGCCGCTGAAACTCTCAACTTTTCGCAAGCTGCACTGCGCCTGCATATGACCCAGCCCAGCGTGAGTCAACACATCCAGGCGCTGGAACAACAATGTGGCGCTCCTCTCTTTGTTCGTTCGGGCCGCCGGCTGGCTCTGACCGAAGCAGGCACGGTTCTGGTTCCGATGGCCGAAAAAATGATCTCCATGTCCATGCACACGCTCGAAGTAATGAACAATCTAAAAGGTGAGGTGCATGGACAATTGATCGTCGGTTGCAGCACCACACCCGGAAAATATATCCTGCCAAAACTGCTGGCCAAATTCATATCCCGCTATCCACAGGTGCAGGCCTCCTGCACCGTTCATTCGCGCAGGCAGTCGCTGGAGATGCTGTCGCAAGGCAAAGTCCATCTCGCGCTGGCAAGTACCCATGAATTTGATAAGGATTGCGAATTCTTCAGGCTGTATCAGGACCGGATCGTATTAATTGCTCCTGCAGATCACCCCTGGGCCGATAAGAAAGTAATAGAACCTGAAGAACTCATCAGCGGCCGCGTCATCCTGCGGGAACCTTCTTCAGGGACGTATGCCACCCTTCAGCAAGGACTTGAACAGGTCGGTTTGCATATTGAGGACCTCAACAGCGCACTGACACTTGGGAATGCTGAAGCGATTGGGATGGCAGTGCAGGAGGGACTCGGAGTGGGTTTTGTCTCAGAGATCGTGGTCTCCCGCCTGGTCCATGGCGGCGTGGAAATCATCGCTGTCAATGGGCTGAGTGAGCATCTTGAACATGATATTTACCTGGGACGCAACACGATGCAATCTTCGACAATTGCCCAAACCGCTTTTTGGGACCTGGTCACCAATCCGTACAACCGTATCCCCGAACAAATCGCGGATGAACTCCTGTATCAGGAGCCGAGAGTATTGGCATGATGGATGGGAGGAAGGATGTATCAGGGCAAGTGTGACGCTTGGCACTACCGCCCCTCCGCTAAAAAAGTGATAATTGGTATGAATTGGCAGATACAGCCAATTCCTTCGAGATTCTCAATAAAAAGGAGTGCCAATGCCTGCAAAAGGTTGGATCGAAGTCAGCGACCGGTATTGCAAAGGCTGTGAACTTTGCATCAGTGCATGTCCACAGGAAGTGATGGAGCTGGATATGACCAGGCTTACACCAAAAGGCTACCACCCCGCGCACACATTCAAAGATGGCTGCACGGGGTGTGCGATTTGTGCACTGGTCTGCCCGGACGCAGCCATCACGGTCTATCGTGAGATTACCAAAGCAGTTCCCGCCGCAGCTGGGGCGTAGCACAATACTACGCCCTTATTTATTTGGAGAAACATATGACACGTGAATTATGGAAAGGCAACGAAGCCATTGCCGAAGCATCAGTTCGAGCAGGACTCGAAGCCTATTTCGGTTATCCAATTACCCCACAGACGGAAATCCTTGAATATCTATCCAGGCGTATGCCCGAACTTGGACGAACCTTCGTGCAGGCTGAGTCGGAACTTGGTGCCATCAACATGGTCTACGGCGCGGCATGCGCAGGAGTTCGTTTGATGTCCACCTCGTCCAGCCCGGGCGTGAGCCTCATGATGGAGTGTCTCTCTTACATCGCGGGCACGGAGATTCCCACAGTATTGGTCAACGTCATGCGCGGCGGCCCGGGTCTCGGCAACATCGCGCCCTCACAGGGCGATTACAACCAGGCGGTGCATGGCGGCGGACATGGCGACTACCAGCCCATCGTGCTCGCGCCCGCGTCGGTGCAGGAGGCCATTGATCTCACCGTCCTGTCTTTCGATCTCGCGGAAAAATACCGCGCCATCTGCATGGTCATCCTCGACGGCTGTGTCGGTCAAATGATGGAGCCTGCGCAAATGCCCGAGATGAAGCCAATCCGGCGCGCGAACTGGGATTGGGCGACCGACGGGAAAATGGGAAAGCGCGAGCGCCGCGTCCTGACCTCCATTTATCTTGATCCCATCGAAGAAGAGAAAACCAATCTGAGGCTCTTATCGCGTGCAAGAGCCGTCCAGAAGAACGAAGTCCGTTACAAGGAATACTTCCTCGACGACGCGGAGTTCGTCATCGTTGGCTTCGGCACGGCGGGACGCGTTGCCCTCTCGGCTGTGCGGACCGCGCGTCAAAACGGAATCAAGGTCGGCTTGTTGAGGCCGATCACCGTCAGCCCGTTCCCGCATCAGGTCATTGACCAGCTTGCGGGGCGCGTGAACGGCTTCCTGGTCACAGAAATGAATGCCGGTCAAATGCTGGAGGATGTCCGACTGGCGGTAAAAGGCCGCGTGCCGGTCGAATTCTATGGACGCATGGGCGGCGTGGTCCCGTTCACGGAGGAAATCCTGCAAGAGATCAAGCGTATCTCCTCGAGCAAGTTGAGCGTGGATGTGAATCCACGTGACGCGTGGCTTGAACGAATGTCTCCTCTCCCCGTGGGAGAGGGTTAGGGTGAGGGCAAAATGACAACTCCAAATAATTTGGTTTACGACCGGCCCGAAGGCTTTACGGATACACCGACGCATTATTGCCCGGGTTGTACGCACGGCGTGGCCCACCGCCTTGTGGCAGAAGTTTTGGAAGAGATGGGCGTGATCGACAAAACGATCGGTGTCGCGCCCGTGGGGTGCTCGGTGTTCGCGTATAACTATTTCGATACCGATTTCGTCGAAGCTCCACATGGACGTGCACCTGCCATGGCAACGGGTATCAAGCGTGTCCTGCCTGATCGCATCGTGTTCACCTATCAGGGTGACGGCGACCTGGCGTCGATCGGCATGGGAGAAATTGTCCATGCCGCGGCGCGCGGCGAGAACCTGACCGTGATCTTCATCAACAACGCCAACTACGGCATGACCGGCGGGCAGATGGCTCCCACCACGCTGCCCGGCATGAAGACCACCTCATCGCCGAATGGCCGCGATGTGGAAACGCAGGGCTTTCCCATCCGCATGGCAGAGATGCTGGCCACGCTCGACGGCGTCGGATATGTCGTGCGTCGCTCGCTGCATGACCCGAAGAATATCCGGCTGGCCAAGAAAGCCATCCGCATGGCGTTCGAAACGCAGGCGCACGGATTGGGCTTCTCGATGGTCGAGCTGCTCTCCACGTGCCCCACCAACTGGGGCATGACACCCGTGGACTCGTTGAAGTTCGTGGAACAGCACATGGTACCTGCTTTCCCACTTGGCGATTACAAAGTGGCAGCGGGCGTTGCGCAGATAAAAATCTAAACATACCGGATATTCGGTATTCGGGAATCGGGCGCTAACGTCGGGAAATCCGGATATCGAATGACGAAGAAAGCGGAGTGACACATGCAAAAAGAAATCATCATTGCCGGGTTTGGCGGGCAGGGCGTTTTGTTCGGCGGGCAAGTCTTAGCCTACGCCGCGATGGACGCCGGCAAGGAAGTAACATGGATTCCCTCCTACGGGCCCGAAATGCGCGGCGGCACCGCGAACTGCACGGTCGTTATCGCGGACGATGAGATCGGTTCGCCGCTCGTAAAGAATCCACCCTTAGCCATTGCATTGAATCTGCCCTCCTTCGATAAATACGAAGAGACTCTGGCAACGGGCGGAACATTGATCGTCAACCAATCCATGGTGGACCGTGGCGCCAGGCGGGAGGACATCAACGTCATCTTTGTGCCATGCAACGAGATCGCCGAAGAGATCGGCGATAAGAAGCTGCTCAACATGGTGGCAGTCGGTGCATTGCTGACTGCCCTGCCAGAAGTTACCTTGAAGGATATTGAAAAGGCGCTGGAAGGTCACTTGCCCGCGCGGCACAAACATCTGCTTCCAAAGAATTATGAGGCGTTGAGGAGAGGCTTTGAGGCGGCGCAAAAAGTGCCTGCATAAGTCAGTGATCAGTGTTCAGTGAACAGTAGCCCGTTCCCGAGAGGAGCGGGCTTTTTATGAAAGGAATAACGAACATGGATGCTTCACAACTCAGAGAAAAAGCAAAAGAACATCTTGAAATGCTCTGCAATGAAATCCCGAACCGCCGGGTCGGCAGTGAAGGTAATCGATTGGCGACTTCGTTTTTCGCCGAAACGATCAAGTCCTTTGGGTTCGACGTGAACTGTCCTGAATTCGAGTGCATGGACTGGCAAACAAAGGGCGCGTTCGTTTCAGCAGGAGGCGAAACGTATGATGCACAGGCCAGCCCATACTCAATGGGCATTCTTGTAAAGGCCCCTTTGATCGCTGCCTGTTCGGTCGCAGAGCTGGAATCGTCAGACATCTCAAATAAAGTATTGTTGATGCGCGGTGAATTGACCAAAGAGCAGCTCATGCCCAAGAACTTTCCGTTCTTTCAAGTAGAAGAGCAGCAAAAAATCATTCAATTGTTGGAGAG
>Ga0105101_10000495_pt1 | contig 16435 bp, 14 predicted proteins | sample PPLLak21cMay2015_2_FD_87037 | JGI IMG/M metagenome (GOLD analysis project Ga0105101, IMG submission 87037) | Freshwater sediment microbial communities from Prairie Pothole Lake near Jamestown, North Dakota, USA - PPLs Lake P8 Core (1) Depth... | ecosystem: Environmental > Aquatic > Freshwater >... | reverse complement strand
TTGACGGATTCGGTGACGGCGTCTGGATTGATATTAAAGAAATTCAGAAGCCTGGATTTGCGGCTAAAGACGGCTCGCTTGTAAGATCATTCATAAATCAAAATGAAAAAAAAGAAAAAATTATAAATAGAATTTTATTCGGAATACTTCAGGCTGCAAGAACTAGGATATCAAAAACAGAATATATCGCATGCCCCTCATGCGGACGTACACTATTCGACCTGCAGCAGACTACCGAGATGATCCGTAAAAAAACCGAGCATTTGAAGGGTGTTAAAATCGCAATTATGGGATGCATTGTTAACGGGCCGGGGGAAATGGCCGATGCCGATTACGGTTATGTCGGCTCAGGGATTGGTAAGATCACTCTCTATAGAGGAAAGGATGTAGTTAGAAGAAATATCCCGGCAGCCAATGCCGTGGAATCGTTAATTGAACTTATTAAGGAAGACGGTAACTGGCAGGAGTTTAAAAACCAATAAAGTTATGGTTTTTAATGCAGAAAATAATAAAATGGTGAATGTTTAGTGTAATTGAATATTTTGATTAATTCATATATATTTACCTACTTATTATGAATAGAACCTTTCACAAATTGAAAATATATACTGTTTACAAAATCTTAGAAACTAAAGCTAAAAATTCAAATTAGGAAGATACACCCCGATAAAAATCGGGGTGTTTTTTTTTGTTATGACTTGTGGAGAGATTATCAAAATTTTGGAAAACTGGGCGCCGCCAGAAATATCATGGGAAAAAGATAATCCCGGCCTCCAAGTAGGTTCTGAAGAAAATACCGTTAAGAATATCCTTCTGTGTCTGGAACTTAATATGGATGTAATCAACGAATCAATTGATAAAGAATGCAACCTTATTATTACCCATCACCCGCTGATTTTCCATCCGATTAAAAAACTCGATTTTCATAAAGACAAAAATTCACGGTTAATTGAAAAGCTTATTAAGAATGATTTAACTCTTTATTCAGCACATACAAATTTAGATTTTACAAAAAACGGCGTCAGCTTTGAACTTGCAAAAGTGCTTGGTTTAAAAAACCTTGATTTTCTTGTAAACCTCCAAGCGAACCAGTATAAAATTTCAGTTTTTGTTCCTGAAGATAAAGTTGAAGAAGTTGCGGAGGCGGTATTTAGTGCCGGCGGCGGTGTTATTGGTGAGTATACAAGCTGCAGTTTTAGAACCGACGGCACCGGAACATTTTTCGGCTCCGATGAAAGTTCCCCGTTCCTGGGCGGAAAAGGGAAATTGCAGAAAGTTAAAGAAGTTAAACTGGAAGTGCTTGTAAATTCTTGGAAATTAAGGGAGATAATTTCCGCAATAATAAATTCCCATCCCTATGAAGAACCTGCATACGATATTTATCCCCTGAAGAATAAAAATGTCAACTACGGTATGGGTGTGATCGGGGAATTGGAAAGATCTCTCGGCATACATGAATTTCTTAAACATGTTTCCGAAAAGCTCGGTGCAGATTCTTTGAGATATACAAGCGGGAAAAGTGATTTAATAAAAAAAATTGCGGTATGCGGCGGATCAGGGAGTGAATTACTAAAAGAAGCCGTTTACTCCGGAGCAGATGCATTTGTAACGGCCGATGTAAAATATCATACATTCCATGAAGCAAACGGGAAAATTTTTCTGATAGATGCCGGTCATTACGAAACCGAGATACATGTGCTCAATAGAATTGAAAGTGAATTGAATAAAGCATCCAAAAATAATTTTAAAATATATAAATACAGCGGTTCAACAAACCCTGTGGTTTTTTACAACAATTAAGGAGCTATTAAAAATTGATAAGCCGGCTAAAAATTTTATTTGAATTGCAGCAGTTAGATGATCAGCTTGACGAACTGGAAGAACTTCGCGGAGATTTGCCGGATGCGGTTAATTCTCTAGTCGAAAAAATCGATCATATTAAAAAAGAAGTTTCCGAAAAAGAAAAGGAAAAGAAGGAATCTCTTAAAAAGCGGGAGGAAAATGAGGAGGAGATTGAAAAGCTGAAAACAAGCCAAAAGAAATTTAAAGCTCAGCTTTACCAGGTAAGAAATAATAAGGAGTACGACGCCCTTACAAAGGAAATAGATCATACGGAAGAACAGATTACCAAACTTGAAACGGAGAATGATTCCTTAGCCGACCTCAGCAAGAGACTTACCGAAGAGATAGAAACTGTTACCCCTCAGCTTGAGGAATTAAAGGAAGACCTCCAAACAAAAGAAGCAGAACTGAAAGAGATAGTGAAAGCTAATGAGAAGGAGGAAGCAAAGCTAAAAGCAAAACGAAAAGATATTGAATCTAAAACAAAAAAAGCCGATTACTTTGCTTATATGAGAATTAGAAAAGCTAAAAAAGGAAAAGCCGTGGTTACAATTAAGCGTTCAGCCTGCTCCGGCTGCCATAATATTGTTCCTTCGCAAAGGCAGCTTGAAATCAGAAGAAATAACAAGCTTTTCTTTTGTGAATACTGCGGCAGGATTTTAGTATCTCCAGAAGTAGCCGAATTTAAAGAGTAAAAATTATTTTTATAAAAAATTTCTTTTAAAATAAAATTTAAGAACCTCCTGTTCATATTCTGCTGACTTAACCAAAGTTATTTATTATATTTGCTTCACCTGTCTTCATGATAAAAAATCTGTTTCCAATAAGCGGATGTTAATGGAAAGGGCAGGTTTTGCGGGGGTGTATAAGGTTTTTGTATTATTCCCTGCAATAAAGAATAATAATAGTTCACAACCGGGCAATTGCTCCCGACTTGCCGGGAGAGGAAAGTCCGAACTTCTCAGAACAGGGTGCCGGGTAACTCCCGGGGTCCCGGAATAATACCCGGGATACGGAAAGTGCCGCAGAAAAAATACTTCCCCGAGTTAGTCGGGGTAAAGGTGAAAAGGCGAGGTAAGAGCTCACCGTTCAGATGGCAACATCTGAGGCATGGCAAACCCCACCCGAAGCAAGGTCAAATAGGGAAATTTTTCCCGATAAATCGGGATCAAAGATGTTCTGCTTTGTAACCAGAAGGTTTGAATTTCCGGGTAGACTGCTGGATTCCTTTAGTAATAAAGGAACAAGATAAATAATTGCCGTCCCGATTAAATCGGGATTACAAAATTCGGCTTATAAGTTGTGAACTATTTTTGTTCTTTCACGTTGAGATGTTCTTTTACTTCTTTATGCTTTTTTCTTTAACAACAAATTTTTTATGCTGAAGAACCGCTGGAAAATAAAAGAAATACCGGATGATTATGAAGTAAAAGCCTTAGCTGATTCTTTGAATATTTCCGAAATACTTTCCAGACTTCTTATTCTGCGCGACATAAAAAATTTTTCTCAAGCTAAATATTTTTTCCGTTCTTCTCTCGATTCACTCCACGATCCATCATTAATGAGCGGAATGGAAAGTGCAACTTCAAGAGTAATTCAAGCCTTGACAGGAAATGAAAAAATTTTGATATTCGGAGACTACGATGTTGACGGCACCTGTGCAGCTGCTCTGCTGTATCTTTTCTTAAAGGAACTCGATGCTAATGTTGATTATTATATTCCTAAAAGATTAACTGAAGGCTACGGTCTCTCAAGGTACGGAATAGAGTATGCTCATGAGAAAGAAACATCGCTTCTTATCTCCGTCGACTGCGGTATTACCGCTATTGATGAAGCGCTCTATGCGAAAAAATTGGGCATAGATTTAATTATCTGCGATCATCATCATCCCAAGGAAAAAACACCGGATGCATTTGCTGTTTTAGATCCTCTAAAACCGGACTGCAATTATCCTTTTAAATACCTTTCCGGTGCCGGCGTTGCTTTTAAATTGGCCCAGGGAATTTCCGGCAGAATAGGAAGACATGAACTTCCTTTGAAATTTCTGGATCTTGTTGCATTGGCAAGCTCGGCAGATATTGTTCCTCTTGTAGATGAAAACAGAATTTTTGTTAAAGAAGGTTTAAACCAGATAAATAATAATCCCCGTCCGGGAATTCTCGCTCTTATAAAGAGCAGCAATATGGAACCAGGGAACCTGACTTCCGGCCAGATTGTTTTTACAATTGCTCCAAGAATAAACGCAGTGGGCAGATTGGGAGATGCACAAAGAGCAGTTGAACTTCTTATAACCAATGATAATAACAGAGCCACCGAACTTGCGGAAATTCTGGAAACCGAAAATTATCAGAGACGTAAAATTGATGAGGATACATTTTTAAATGCTATGGATATTGTACAAAATTCTTTCGATTTGAATGAACAGCTCGCAATTATTTTGCATCAGGAATCGTGGCACCCGGGGGTTATTGGCATTGTTGCTTCGCGTCTCGTCGAGAAATTTTACAGGCCGACAATTATGCTTACTACAGTTGACGGAATAGCCAAAGGTTCTGCAAGGAGCACTTCTAATTTTAATATTTACGATGCATTAAAGAAATGCGAAGATCTTTTAATTCACTTCGGAGGACATCAGGCGGCTGCCGGACTGGCGGTGGAATTGGAAAATTTAAATGAATTCCGTCTGAAGTTTAACCGGATTGTAAAGGAATCATTGAACGGGGAAGATCTGCTTCCTGAAATTGAAATTGATTCAAAGCTTAAATTTTCCGAAATCACCCCTAAGTTTCTAAGGATAATTGATCAATTTTCTCCATACGGACCCGGTAATATGAGGCCCGTCTTTCTTGCTGAAAATGTCCAAGTATCAGGTATGGCCCGGATTGTCGGCACCGATCATCTTGTCGTATGCCTTAAACAGAACGGGTCGGATAAAGTTTTCGACTGCATCGGTTTTAATATGGGTAATTTCTGTGAAATGATGAATAAAAATAATATCTTGTTTGATATTGTTTTTACTATTGATAAAACAGCAAGAGACGGAAGAATCTTTCCGCAGTTCAAAATTAAAGACATCAGAGAGAAAATTGATCCGGTGAAGCCTGCTGTTCAGATTGAAATGCTCGAAAAGATTAAAGAAAATAATCAGGAGTTAAATTAAATGTCCGGACATTCAAAATGGGCAACAACTAAAAGAAAAAAAGCTGTCATTGATGCTAAGCGCGGTAAGATGTTCACCAAGTTAATTAAGGAAATTACAATTGCTGCACGTGAAGGCGGAGGAGACCCTGCAGGCAACCCTAGATTGAGGCTTGCCATCGATAATGCAAAATCAGTGAACATGCCGCAGGATAATATCGACAGAGCTGTAAAAAAAGCTACCGGTGAACTGGAAGGCTCAAGCTATACCGAACTTACTTACGAAGGCTATGGTCCAAGCGGCATCGCTGTTTTGGTTGAAGTTGCAACTGATAATAAAAACAGAACCGTGGCTGAGATAAGGCATATTTTCAGCAAGCATGGCGGCAGTTTGGGTGAAACCGGGTCAGTTGCCTGGATGTTCGACAGGAAAGGAATTATAACTCTGCCTAAGCAGGGAAAATCGGAAGATGAATTGATGGAAATTGCTCTCGATGCCGGGGCGGATGACCTCGAAACTGCGGATGAATTTTATGAAGTAAAAACTTCGCTGGAGGCCTTTGAGCCTGTACGGAAAGCATTAGTAAATAAAAAGCTTAATGTAGATAATGCTTCTCTTCAATGGGTTGCTAAAAATTCAATCAAGGTTGAGGGAGAAGATGCTGAAAAAGTAATTAATCTTATTGATGCATTGGAAGACTGCGATGATGTTCAGAATGTCTTTTCAAATGCTGACTTTGCCGAATCGGTATAATACCAAATTAAAATGCATAGGCTTCTAAATTGATAATCCTTGGAGTTGATCCCGGAACTAACTTGACCGGTTTCGGCATTATTGAAAACGGCGGAAAAAACGGGAGCACTCAATCAAGCTTTATTCATATCAGCAGCGGCATAATTCAACTTGCTCAGGAAAAAAGCCTCTCTTTAAAACTCCAAATAATTTATGATGAGCTTGTCGGTATAATTAAGCGTTTCAAACCTGATGAATTTGCTATTGAAACAGCTTTCTATGGGAAAAATGTTCAGTCAGCTATGAAGATCGGGTATGCGAGAGGAGTGTCACTTCTTGCCGCCGTACAAAATAACATTCCTGCCAGCGAGTATTCACCGAGGGAAATTAAAAAATCGGTTGCCGGGAGAGGCGCTGCAAGCAAAGAACAAGTCTGCTATATGATTAAAACTCTGCTTGCAATTAATTCTTTAAAAATGAAATATGATGAATCTGATGCGCTTGCAGTTGCATTGTGCCATGCGTTCCGGATGAATACATTTAAATCGGTAAAGCACAGCAGCTGGAAATCTTTTATTGAGGAATTCCCGGAAAGAATAATTAATCAATAAAAAGATTGAAAGATTTAAAGATTAAAAGATTTATGGATCAAAAGATTTTTCTAAAATAAAAATATTCAAAGGGGATAAAATGAAAACAACAACATTTGAAGATTTAAAAGTCTGGAAAGATTCTAGAGAATTAGTTAAATCTATTTATGAATTAACTTCTTCCGAGAAATTTTCTAAGGATTTCGGTTTAAGGGACCAGATCCAAAGATCAGCTGTATCAGTGATGAATAATATTGCTGAAGGATTTGCCTGCCTGCTCGCCTCGTCTCCGACGGGTCGGAGCGGGCCGATCAGGCAGGAAAGAAATAATAATAGAGAGTTTATAAAGTTTTTAAAGTATTCAAAAGGATCCCCTGGTGAAGTTAGATCGATGCTTTACGTGGCGCTGGATTTAAATTATATATCGGGTGATACTTTTTACAGTAATTATGAAAAGGGAATAAATATAATAACTCAGATTTCTAACTTCATTAAATACTTAAAGAAGCATGCAATTAAAGAAAATATAACAAAGCTTCGTTCGTTTATCCTTCTAATCTTTCAATTTTTTAATCTTTTCCCGCAAAGTACCGTAAAGCGATACAAGCGGGATCCCGCTCCGCGGGAAAATCTTTAAATTTTTTATGATCGGCTTTTTATCCGGCAAAATAATTTCCTCCAAACCTACGAAAATTCTTCTCGATGTAAACGGCGTAGGATACCTCGTAAATATTTCAATCAACACATTTGAAAAGATAAATGAGAAAAGTTCGGTTTCACTGCATATCCATACGAATGTAAAAGAAGATTCAATTTCTCTTTACGGTTTTTACTCCGAAGCAGAGAAGGAAATGTTTGAGCTGTTAATAGGCATAAACGGGATCGGACCTAAGCTTGCGATCGGAATCTTATCAGGAATTCAAGTGGATGAATTAAAAAATGCAATCCAATCGGGAAATCTGTCAAGATTAATTGCAGTGCCGGGCGTCGGAAGAAAAACGGCCGAAAGAGTTGTCCTGGAATTAAAAAATAAGGTTGATCAGATTGCTGAAAAGGGAGTCAAGGAAATTCCATTCAGCATAAAGAATGAAGCGGTTTCGGCTTTAACTACATTAGGGTATAATTATAAAGTTGCCGACAATGCTGTGCGGTTTATATTGAACGAGAACGGCAGCGTTTCTTTGGAAGATTTAATAAAAAAAGCTCTGGCAGAATTGAACAAATGATTATAAATCTTATATTGTTCTTTTAGTTTGTGGATTCAGTTCTAAACCACTCCGCAATCAAGCTCTCCAATATTGCTTAATGCAGCAAAAATTTTATCTCCCGGAACAACCTTTCCTACACCAGCCGGAGTACCGGTAAAAATTAAATCACCTTCTTCAAGTGTCAGCAAAGATGAAATATATTGTACAAGCTGTACAGGATTAAACAACATTTTGTTTAATTTTTCTTTCTGTTTTACTATTCCGTTAACGGAAAGGGAAATCTCTTCATCCAATGTAAGATTATATTTGTCCTTCAGAATAAAATCGGAAACCACGGCGGAGGTATCGAAACATTTTGATACAGTCCACGGATCCCCTTTTTTTCTGAACTCATTTTGAAGATCACGTAGAGTCATGTCAAGCCCCACCCCATATCCGAATATAGCCTCCGCTGATTCAGCCTCGCCGGCATTCTTAACTTTTTTCCCGATCAAAAGAAGAAGCTCAACTTCATGATGAAGCATGTTTGAAAAACTCGGATGTACAACATTTTCGCCGGAATAAATTATTGCCGATGATGGTTTAAGAAAGATCACAGGTTTTTCATCAATTTCATTTCCCAGCTCTTTTGCGTGATCGGCATAATTTCTTCCGACACATACAATTTTGCCGACCCTATATTCTTTTCCGCTGTTTTTAATTTTGATTTTCTTCATGGAAATTTTTATGCATATAGATATTGTTTTTAGGAAACTATTAATTTTCAGTCCCGCAAACTATAAAATCTTAAGTTTTCTGTTTCTTCTTTGTTGCTGCGGGGAAGAGTATATTATTAAGTATCAATCTGTAGCCGGTGTAGTTTTTATTGTGTGCCAAGTCGGTCGGCGGATCACCCACTGCATGCTGGTAATCTTCCGGATCATGGCCGCCGTAAAATGTAAATGTGCCCCTGCCGAAATTTCCGTGTATATATTTTACCTGGTTGGTTCCTTCTCTTTCCGCAAGCACAATTACCGAGTTTTTTATAAGCTCTTTGCGGAACATGGTTGTCTGCCCCATGAATCCTTTAATTACATTTGCATGGTTCTGCGTAAGCATAGTCGGAACCGGGTCGTATTTAGCAGAAAACTCGAATAAGGTGAAATAATCGTTTTCGAAGTTTCCCACTTCGGGAGCCTGAATATCTATATCGCTGTACTCGTAGATGAAAGGATTCATCTCCAGCTTGAATTTCTGAAATGCAAGAGAATTTGAATAATCTATTTTTTCCTGTGCTTTCGGATCAGCGGCATCTCCATCGAACATCTGGGCGCAGATATCAACATTTTGTGCAGCAAGCGAAATATCGTAAGAATCTGTGGCGGAACACATTGCAAAAAGAAATCCTCCCTGACCTACAAAATTCTTAATCATTAAAGAAACCGATTTCATCATTTCCGAAACTTTCTTAAATCCGTTTTTCTTTGCATTATTTTCGTATTGAATCTGCTGATCGATATACCATTGAGCATTTGCAAAGCTTGCATAGAATTTTCCGTACTGCCCTGTGAAATCTTCGTGATGCAGATGCAGCCAATCGTACTTTGAAAGATCCCCCTGAAGAATTTCATCGTTCCAGATTTTATCGTATGGAATATCTGCGTATTCGAGTGCGAGCGTTACTGCGTCATCCCATGGCTGGAATCCGGGCGGAACATAGACTGCAACATTCGGAGGTTTCTCAAGTCTGATTATATCCATATTGTTATCTTCACTTTGAACAACGGAATAAATTTCCACTGCCTGAGGGGCAGGAACTTCTTCAAAAGATATATTGCTTATTCTGCATTCCGCGGCAATTTTCTCGGAAAAATCGATAAGGAAAGAACCGCCGCGGTAATTCAGCAGCCAGTCTGCTTTTAGACCTTCTTCTAAAGCATGGTAGGCAATGCCGTATGCTTTTAAATGATCCGTCTGCTGAAGATCCATAAAGATGAGAATTTTGGATTGTCCGAAAACTGAAAAGGAAAACAGGAGGTATATAAATAAATTCTTGATCATAGTTGCGTCATGCTCGGAAGAAATATGAATGCGGAATTTTGTCCAGGTTAAATTTCAGATTTTATGCTGATTTCCTGTCTGCTTCCAGGTAAATCGGTTCTGTTCCTTTTAGAATTACTTCTTTGGTCACAATGCATTTATCAATATTTTCTTTATCGGGAAGATGATACATTATCTCAAGCATAATTTCTTCAACAATAGCCCTTAAAGCTCTTGCCCCGGTTTTTCTCTCAATTGCCCTTTCGACCATTATGTCAATTGCAAAAGGATCGAATTCGAGTTCGATTCCTTCTATCATGAAAAGTTTTTTATATTGTTTTAAAATAGCGTTTTTGGGTTCGGTAAGAATGCTTTTAAATGCTTCCTTTGATAAAGACTGGAGCGGCGCAATTACAGGAAGTCTGCCGATCAATTCAGGAATTAAGCCGTACTTCAGCAGATCTTCCGGCTGGGTAAACTTAATCAAATCGTCATTGGTGATTTTGTTTCTCTTCTCGTCGGAAGTAAATCCCATTTTATTTTTATTAATGCGGGACGCAATAATTTTATCGATTCCTTCAAACGCACCGCCGACAACAAAAAGAATATTCTTAGTATTAATATTTATCAGACTTTGTTCAGGGTGTTTTCTTCCTCCCTTCGGCGGAACCCCGGCCATTGTCCCTTCAAGTATTTTTAATAAAGCCTGCTGAACACCTTCACCGGAAACATCTCTTGTAATTGAAGTGCTTTCACTCTTTCTCGCAATCTTATCGATCTCATCGATATAAACAATACCTTTTTGAGCGCGTTCAAGATTATAATCAGCGGCTTGAAGCAGATGAACCAGAACTGTTTCAACATCGTCTCCGACATAGCCGGCTTCGGTTAATGTTGTTGCATCTGCTATTGCAAAAGGAACATCGAGAATTTTTGCGAGAGTTTGTGCAAGCAATGTTTTACCTACGCCCGTAGGCCCTATCAGAAGAATATTGCTTTTTTCAATTTCAACTTCATCCAGTTCGAAGAAGGATGATTTTGAGTTAATTCTTTTATAATGGTTATATACTGCAACCGACAAAACTTTCTTTGCTTTATCCTGTCCTATTACATACTCATCCAGGGTCTTTTTAATTATAGACGGAGTGAGCATTTGAGAAGGTCTGGATTTGGAATTATTGAATGCAGCCAGATTGTTCTTTAAAATATCTACGCTGCTGCCGATGCATATATCACAGATATAAACATCGGGACCTGCAATCATGCTGCCTACTTCACTCCCGTCTCTTCCGCAGAATGAACATTTTACAATTTTCTGGTTTTGTTTTTTTGTTGCCATTTCTCTTCAGCTTAATTTTTTCCTTAATTTTTTTATTTCTTCTCTGGCTTCATCAAGGTACAGGGAATTTGGAAATTTTGCCAGCAGTTTTTCATAAACTTCAACAGCTTTTGGAACATTATTTATGCCAAATTGATAAACTTTCCCGATCAAATATAATGCTTTATCGGCATATATGTTTTTTATGCTTTCCTCTGCAATCCCGCTCAGCAATGATATCGATTTATCATAATTATCCATCGCTATTTCCATTTCAGCCTCACGGATCCTGGAAAAATCCTTCAGCATAAAAGCCCTGGGATTTTCCGAGATAGTCCTGTATTTCCCTGCTGCTTCCTGAAATTTATTTTGTTCAGCTGAAAATTCCGCCTCGGAAAATAATACCAAGTTAGACGAATCATTCATCTTCGGGTTCAAAACTATTGAAAATTGAATCGCATCGTTTGCTGAATTGTCTTTCAAGTTGTCAAGGATTTCTTCCAGTACTTCTTTCGATCTGCTGAAGTTCCCTTGAAAGAAATAAATTCTGGCCAGATTGTATTTTGCTAGATTTCTCTGTTCTTCCGAGGCTTTTGCGTTTAATGATACCTTTAAAAAATTGAATTCGGCATTTTCAATTTCCCCTCGCTTTAAATTTATTCCCCCCAGTTTCAGGTAGGAACCTGAGCTGAATGAAGAAGTTGAGAATTTTTCAATTATTTTTTTGAAGTATTCCTCAGCTTCCGAAGGGAGCGACTGAAGCTCCAGTTTAATTTCACCTAATCTAAATAAGCACTCATTTGCGATTTCTGTATTAGGATAACTTGCAGCTAAATCGTTGTAGACTGAAATTATTTCGCCAGCCGTCTCCGAATTGTATCCTTTAAAATTGTAAAAAGGCTTCCAGTCAGGAATTAGCGATGCTGCTTCCAGCCTGAATTTTTCTTCCAGTGTTCTTGCATATCCAAGTTTTGCATTAGCCGCTAAAGGGGATCCGGGATATCTGCTTATGATTTCAGTATAAGCTTTTTCTGCGGCATCGTATTCCTTCTGGCTAAAAACAATTTGAGCAAAGTTGAATAATTCTGTTCCATGATGATTCTGCTTTGAATCAATATCAAGATAAATTTCAAAGGCAGTATCAAAATCTTTTTTTTCAGTATAAAGGCGTGCCAGCAGATGCTTAAAAGCTGTTTCACCCCCAGCAGTCCATGCTTCAATAACCGGAATTGTTTTTTCAAGCGCATCGGGTTTGGCGATGTAAGAAAGAATCCGGGATTCGATGATATTCAGCTGATTAGGTTCTTTGGAGAGAATAAAGCAGTACTCCGCAGCTGCCTCGTGATACTGCATTGTTAATGTGTAAATATTTGCAAGCTCATAAGAAAAGCTTACGGGATCATCCGCAGTTTCCTTTCCTTTTTCCAAAAACTCGGCGGCTTTTTCAAATGCTCTTCTTTCAATGGCGTAATTTGCCAGAATCCGGAATGTAGTTGAGTTTGAAGGGAATTTTTTTGCAGCTTCGTCCCAGGTTTTATATGCCGAAGTTTCATCTCCCGTCTGGTAATATGTCTTTCCAAGGAGCCCGAATAAGTTTATATCATCCGGTGTTAATTTTAATCTTTCGGAAATTATACCGATTGATTTTTCATAATCTTTGGTTGCAATATACATCCGGTTTAAAGCATCGAAGAATTGATAATTTTCAGGCTGGATTTTGTAAAGTTCCTCGTAAATCGATCTGGCTTTTTCAAATTCCCCGGCCTGCTCAAAATTCTGCCCCAGCATAAATCGGTTATTAAGATTATTCCCGATTTGGGCAAATACCAAAGCATTAAAAAATAAAAGTACTATAATTTGAAGCTTCATGGTTCAAAAATAAGAAAACGTTTTAGGTTATCAAGTGATTATTTTGGGCATTCATCCATGAATAAGATGAGTTTAATTAAATAGTACAATAAAAAAACCCGCCGGAAGGGCAGGTTTAAAAATCATAGATTATATGATCATAATTGTCAATACCAGAAATGAAATTGAAGAACAAAGGAATTATTATCAACAGTTGGATCCTCCATCTGAAGCCTGAACTGCGGACGCAGCTCGATGAATGAGTAGGGAAAGATTTCAAAGCCGAATATTACTCTGGAGACGGCATCGTTTTCCAAATCGCTGAACGGATCAAACCTGTCGTACCGGACAACCGCTTCCAATCCTTTAATTATCTGGTATGCTCCTTCAATCATTATTACAGTTGATGTTGAATCCGTTAATATATAATCTTTGGCAACATCATATTCTGCAAGAATAGAAAATCCGCCGACTCCGAATCCTGCATATCCGCCGAATACATTTACGTTATTAAAATTATTGCCGAAAATATTTTTAAAATTAGTAAACGATCCTCCCAGCATTAATCCCATATCTTCCCCGATCTGCGGGGTAAGCTGAAGGTTGGCGGTATAAGAAGGATCGGATGGATTCCTGCTGAAAGGATATGACGGATTCCGGGGATCGCTGTTTGGTTTTCCTGCACTGACAGTAACTAAAGCAAAATCTGAAAGATACAATCCTGCCTCCACCCCGATTTCAGTATAAGTAGGGTAGTAAATTAATCCCTGGCTTGCTCCTTGTGAAAAAAGAAGTCCGAAATCTCCTCCGCGCGTATATGCAGTATGATCGTCAATCCGTATTCCGAAATTCGGGGAAAAAGAACCTGCCTTAATGTAGCTGTTATTCGCCAGAACTCTTGCTACACCATAACCTTCCCAAATCTGCTGGATAAAATCGTACCTGGCAAAAATGTTTATTTCTTCGGATACGTCTGCATTTAAGTAGATTGACCCTGTCATTTGCTGAAAATCGGTTTTCTTTCTTTGTTCGGAATACAAATATTGTGTCCTGAAATCCAGTCCGAACGAGATATTTTCACCGATCATGTTGCTCATTTTATAATCTCTCGGAGAAGCCATCGGGAGCAGGTTTCTTCCGAAAGACCAGCCGCCTCTGTTCCTCATGTTTCCTCCTGTCGGATTAACATGGCATTCGCTGCATTGAGCATTCATTCTCACCGCGAAGCGCGGCAGTGCAAAATCTTCCCCTGTTAGCACAACAAATAAGAATAAGAAATAAAAAGCCTTTGCAGTTTTCATACGCCTCCAAAATTGTTTATCGCTAAATTAAAAAAGATTAGAAAAAGAATTTTATTTTTTTAAATAATTTACTATCCCGTGAGACTTAGTTAACAAATTGAGGAAAAAGTGCCATCCGCCTGCGTTCCGATAAATCGGAACTTTGGCGGACAGGGGGATTGCGGATTTCGAATTTCGGATTTAAGAGTGTGATTTAGGAATTAGGAATTACGATTTTAGAATTAGAATTTGAATCAATAATACAGAACTAAACATTTAAAATTAATTTTGCCTGACGGCAGTCATGTCCGAAATCGTAAATCTTAAATCTTAAATCTTAAATCTATTCCCATTGCTTAAATTATTGTTCTTCCTTACCTTTAAAATTGTATATATTGCGAATATGCCGCGAAGGAAATTTTGAAAAACATCTTAATTTTAGGCTCCACCGGATCAATAGGGAAGAACACTCTCGAAGTTATAAGAAACTTTCCGGATAGATTTAAAGTCGCTGCGCTTACGGTTAATACCCGAATCGATCTTCTCGAACTGCAGATCGATGAATTCAAACCGGCTTCAGTTGTTGTTAAAGACAGCATCCTGGCCGAAACACTCAGAAAAAGCATCGGTTCAAAATGTGAAGTTCTTTCAGGCGTTGAAGGATTGATCGGCATTGCGGCAAACATGGATTACGATATTTTTGTCGGTGCAATGGTCGGGTTTGCCGGATTGGCTCCTACGGTTGAAGCAATTAAAAGGGGAAAGAGGATTGCATTGGCAAACAAGGAAACTCTTGTTGTAGGCGGAGAGCTTATTACTTCTTTGAGCAGAAAATATAATGCTGAAATCATACCGGTGGATTCGGAGCACAGCGCAATTTATCAATGCTTAGCCGGCGAAAAAATAAACCAGGTATCCAAATTAATTTTAACGGCATCGGGCGGCCCTTTTCTAAACCTGGATAAAAAAGAGTTCTGCAATGTTACAGTAAAAGATGCATTGAATCATCCCAACTGGAAGATGGGAAATAAAATAACAATAGATTCCGCCTCAATGATGAACAAAGGGCTTGAGGTAATTGAAGCACGGTGGTTATTCGGCCTGACAAAAGAAAAAATTGAAGTTGTAATTCATCCTCAGTCAATAATTCACTCGATGGTGGAATTTGCTGACGGTTCAATTAAAGCTCAGCTTGGAATGCCCGACATGAGGCTTCCGATTCAGTATGCGTTAACATATCCCGAAAGGTTCGAGAATAATTATCCCAAAACGGATTTAAAAAAAATAAAGAATTTAAGTTTTATTGAACCTGACCTTGAAAAATTTGAGTGTTTAAAACTAGCATATGATGTTTTAAACAGCGGCGGCTGCAGCCCTATAATTTTAAATGCCGCAAATGAAGTTGCAGTTGACCGTTTCTTGAAAGGCAATATTACTTTCTCACGGATACCTTACATTATTAAAAAAGCATTAGACAAAGTGTACTTATCTGCGAGGTATAATTCTAACGATTTAGATTCGATTTTCCAATATGATAAATTGACGCGCGAATATGTTTTAAATCTTCCTGCCGAGTAAATTTCCTTAAACAAATTTAAATAAAGGCATTTTCTGCATGATTTAATGTATTTGAGATGAGCTTACCATTCTTTATTTTACAACTTATATTTGATAATTGATTCAGGAGCAGTGTTTTTTTAATGGATTATGTAATTTATTTCGCTATAACAATAGGAATCCTGGTTTTTGTGCATGAATTCGGACATTTTGCTGCTGCCAAGCTGAGCGGCATGCGCGCAGATGTTTTTGCAATCGGGTTCGGTAAAAGACTCTTCGGCTGGAATAAGATAACCGGTTTTACATTCGGGGAGCTTCCAAAAGATTTTAACGGACAAGGGCATACCGATTACAGGCTCGCACTCCTGCCGTTGGGAGGTTATGTAAAGATAGCCGGAATGGTTGATGAAAGTTTTGATACCGAATTTGCAAACAAAGAACCGGAACCGTGGGAATTCCGCTCAAAGCCTACATATAAGAAAATATTTGTCATTACTGCCGGCGTTCTGATGAACCTGCTCCTTGCATTAATTATTTTCTGGGGTGCTAATTTCTTCCAGGGGAAGCAGGTAGTTGAAACAACATCCATCGGTTATGTTGAACCGGGCAGCGCGGCTGATTCTTTAGGATTTAAATCGGGTGATAAAATCCTGGCTGTTAATGATAAAAAAATTGATAACTGGACCGAATTTGACTCCGAGATGGTAATTAATATAATGGGGAAAGATGTAGATGTTTAAGTAAGAAGGGATAATGAAATAATCCCGATCTTCGTACCCCGCTCAAAAATTCCCGAACAAAATGAAGCGCCGTTAGTAATTGCGGACGGATGGGAGCAGCCCTTTATAGACAGCGTTCTCAGCGGAACACCGGCAAGCAAAGCCGGGATAAAAAAAGGAGAC
>Ga0105101_10000494_pt1 | contig 16438 bp, 11 predicted proteins | sample PPLLak21cMay2015_2_FD_87037 | JGI IMG/M metagenome (GOLD analysis project Ga0105101, IMG submission 87037) | Freshwater sediment microbial communities from Prairie Pothole Lake near Jamestown, North Dakota, USA - PPLs Lake P8 Core (1) Depth... | ecosystem: Environmental > Aquatic > Freshwater >... | reverse complement strand
CTGTCAGTGAGTGTGGCAGGGAGGGAGTTTAAACAATGACGTATGGCAGGGATACCTACTGAAAGAGTGCTCCTGCGAGACAGCCGCAGGCTTCGCGTTGTTTCCTCAAGGGAAAAAATGTTTCCCACCGTTCTTGACAGCAGGCTCGGCGAAACCCGAAAATATAGGCCGTTCAGTTCCTTACGTCAGACCGTCGCATGCCCCTGGGGTTGCTTCGTTTCGCCCTGAGCCGGGAGTATCCCGAGCCGCGGATGTTCCGTGTCCACGACCGGCTCAAGCCGGCCTACGACGCGGTGATCATCGGCGCGGGCGGCCATGGGCTGGCCGCGGCCTACTACCTGGCGCGCGACCACGGGATGACCAACGTAGCGGTGCTGGAGAAAGGGTATCTGGGCGGCGGTAACACCGGTCGCAACACTACCATCATCCGCTCGAACTACCTGACGCCGGAGGGCGTGGCCTTCTACGACGAGAGCGTGAGGTTGTACCAGGATCTGGCGGAGGACTTCGATCTCAATCTGTTCTACTCCACCCGCGGCCACTTCACGCTTGCGCATACTGATTCCGCGGTCCGCACAATGCGCTGGCGCGCGGAGGTGAACAAGCACCTGGGCGTGAACAGCGAGTTGGTCGGGCCGGAGTTCATCAAGCGATCGTGCCCGCAGATCGATATCACCTGCGGCGGACATGCCCCGATCTTGGGCGCCCTCTACCACGCGCCCGGCGCCATCGCCCGGCACGACGCTGTGGCCTGGGGCTACGGCCGCGGCGCCGATCGTCGCGGCGTGGAGATCCACCAGCAGACCGAAGTTACCGGTATCGAGGTCCGGGGTGGCAAGGTCGCAGGGGTGCGCACCAGCCGCGGGACCATATCCACGCCCAAGGTGTTGTGCGCGGTAGCGGGCTTCACGCCTCGGATCCTCGACATGGTCGGGCTGCGCTCGCCGATCTACGTACATCCCCTCCAGGCCATGGTGAGCGAACCCATGAAGCCATGGCTCGACCAGATCTTCGTGTCGGGCAGCCTGCACGTGTACGTCAGCCAGTCGGCGCGCGGCGAGCTCGTGATGGGCGCTTCGCTGGATCCCTACGAGGTGCAATCCACGCGCTCGACGCTGGACTTCGCAGAGGGGCTCTCGGCGCATATTCTCGACATGTTCCCGTTCCTGTCCACCGCCAAGGTCAACCGCCAGTGGGCGGGCATGGCGGACATGACCCCGGACTTCGCGCCGATCATGGGCAAGACGCCGATCGAGGGCTTCTACCTCGACTCCGGGTGGGGCACGTGGGGCTTCAAGGCCACGCCGGTGTGCGGCAAGACCATGAGCCATACCCTGGCCAAGGACGAGGACCATCCGCTGATCCGGGCGTTCTCGCTGTCTCGCTTTGCACGCTACGAGCTGACGGGAGAGAAGGGCGCGGCGTCGGTGGGGCACTGAATTAAAGCGCAAGACTTCACCGCTCAACGCCAAGGACGCCAAGGACGCCAAGGAAAGCAAAGCTCAATGGAGAGGCAAGGGGCAGCCTCGGCGCGGCGCGCAACCCCGGAGCACGTCGCAGGGGGCCGCAGCACCATTCGCAACGCGAGGGAGCGCGGCAGGTCGTACACGGAAATGGTCTTGCTTTCCTTGGCGTCCTTGGCGTTGAGCGCTTCTGGAAGTAGCAGTAGTAGACGAGCGAGGGAAACATGTGCGGCATAGCGGGCAGCATGTACAAGCGCAACGGCGCGCAGGCGCAGGTGGGCAAGGCGCTCATCAGCATGCTGGACGGCTGCCAGCATCGCGGGCCGGACTCGACCGGCTTCGCGCTCTACCACGAGACGCATCCCGGCGAGATGCGCCTGCGCTTCTTCGTCGGCACGCGCGAGGAGGCTGACGCGGCCATCGAGAAGATCCACGCCAAGCTGGCAGAGCATCGCGCGCATATCCTCAAGGAGGAGCGCGCGGGAACCAGCTACAGTGTGAACGTCCACTTCGACGGCGACGTGCAGAAGCTCTCCTACGACATGGAGCGCGCCGCCAAGCTGTTCTCCATCGGCGAGAGCCTGGACATCGTCAAGGACCTCGGCGGCGCGCACGACGTCGACGACGCTTACCACGTGCGCGACTTCCACGGCACGCACGGCATCGGCCACGTGCGGCTTGCCACCGAATCCGACGTGACCGCCGATGCCTCGCACCCGTTCTGGGCAACCGGCTTCTCCGACGTGGCGATCGTACACAACGGCCAGATCACCAACTACTACAAGATGCGCCGCCGGCTGGAAAAGCGCGGCTTCGCCTTTAACACCAGCAACGACAGCGAGCTGATCGCAGTCTACCTGGCCGACAAGCTGTCCCAGGGCTGCACGCTGGAGCAGGCGCTCAAGGACTCCATCGAGGACCTCGACGGCACTTTCTCCTTCCTCGTGTCGACCAAGGACGAGATCGGCTTCGCCAAGGATCACCTGGCGGCCAAGCCCATGGTGATGGTGGAGACCGACGATCTCATCGCGATCGCCTCCGAGGAGGTGTCGCTCAACCGTCTGTTCCCGGGCCAGGCCCTCAACACCACCGAACCTCCGCCAGGGACCTACCGCACATGGCGTCGATCGATCTAGCCCAACTGCCGGTACGCGAGGCCAACGAGCTGCTTCGCCGCTACGGCGAGGATGGCGAGGACGTCGAGATTCTCAATCCCGACGCGCGCCACCACATCGGGGTCGGACTCGTCCATCCCATCCAGGTCCGCATCCGCGGCTCGGCGGGCTACTTCTGCGCCGGGCTGACCGACGGGCCGCGCTTCGAGGTCGATGCCAATGTCGGCTGGGGCTTGGCCGACAACATGCTCAAGGGCTCGATCGTGGTCAACGGCAATGCCGGCGCCATCGCCGGTGTGGCCATCCGCGGCGCCGAGGTGGTCGTCAAGGGCAACATCGGCTCACGCGCCGGCCAGGTGATGAAAGAAGGCACCCTGCTGTGCTGCGGCAACGCCAACTTCATGGCCGGCTACATGATGTACGGCGGGCGCATCGTGATCCTCGGCGAGTCCGGCGCGCAGGTCGGCCAGGACATGACCGGCGGCACGATCTACGTCGGCGGCAAGGTGAACTCGCTCGGCACCGATGCCCAGCTCATCGACCTGCCGGCGGCCGAACGGGACGATCTGCTTGCGTTCCTGGACCGCTACAACATCTCCTACAGCGGGTCGTTCCAGAAAATCGTCAACGCCGGGAAGAAGCTGCGCTACCCGCGCACCGAACCGCGCGTACGCCAGGGCCCCTTCTTCATGGCCTCCGGCAGCCAGTCCGGCTACTGGAACCCGAAGGTCCAGGAGGACATCTTCATCCGCTCGCGCATCGGGCGCTACCGAATCCGCGGCTACGGCGCGTCGCGCGCCCTGCCACATCTCACCGATATCGCCTTCCGCAAGGACCTCTCCGGAATCCAGCTCGACCGGGACGTCGTTGCCAAGGTCAACCTCAAGACCGAGGTCGGCGGCCGCACCGGTGCCGTCCCACTGCGGTTGAGCATGCCGGTGACGATCGCGCCGATGAGCTACGGGGCGCTGTCCAAGTCCACCAAGATCGCGCTCGCCATCGCTTCACGCTTATCCGGCGTTTCCGAGAACACGGGCGAGGGCGGGATGTCGGACGAGCAGCGCCGCGAGGCCGATCAGATCATCTACCAGTGCCTGTCCGGCCGCCTGGGGTGGAACATCCACGACATGCGTCGCGCGAACGGGCTGGAGATCTACATCTCGCAGGGGGCCAAGCCGGGGCTGGGCGGTCAGCTCATGGCCAAGAAGGTGACCAAGGAGATCGCCCGCATCCGGGGCATTCCCGAGGGCATCGACCTGCGCTCGCCCTCACGTCACCCCGACGTGCTGGGCGCAGATGACCTGGTGATCAAGGTCGAGGAGTTCCGCGAGGCCACCAGCTATCGCATCCCGGTGTCGGTGAAACTGGGTGCGGGCAGGGTGCGTGACGACATCAAGATCGCCTACAAGGACGGCTTCGATTTCGTCGAGCTGGACGGCCTGCAGGGCTCGACCGGAGCGGCCTCGCACGAAGTGCTGGAGTACGTGGGCATTCCTACGCTGGCCGCCATCCAGGAGGCGATGGACGCGCTGGCCGAGCTGGGCGCGACCGGCAAGATGCCGATTCTCCTGATGGGTGGCATCAAGGACGGCGTTGATGCGGCGAAGGCCATCGCGTTGGGCGCGCATGCCGTGGCGCTCGGCACGGGCGCGATTATCGCCGGCGGATGCATCGCCTGCCTGCAGTGCCACGTCGGCCAGTGCGTGGTGGGCATCGCCACCCAGGATCCCGAGCACGAGAAGCGCTACAACGTGCCGGTCGAGGCGCAGAACATCCATCGCTACCTCGAGTCGGTGCGCTGGCAGCTCGCCGCGATCACCCACGCACTAGGCCATGCGGACGTGCACCAGCTGAGCCGCGACGACTTGGTTGCTCTGACGCCCGAAGCCGCTGCGATCACGCGTCTGCCTTACGCCCCCGAGCTGCGCGAGCAGGCGCCCTACCGGAAGGCTTCCTAAGGCGAGGAGCTACCCCTACCTCTCACCACGAAGACACGAAGAAAACCTCAGTAACAAAAGCTAGACCAAGGAGGACACGGTGGAAGTCAAACGTGGGAGAACAATACGATCGGTGTCGCGCTCGCGGCTCCTAATCGAGGAACGCGCTCTTCTTATTATTAGTGTCTTTCCTTCGTGTCTTCGTGCCTTCGTGGTGAGAGGTTAGGGGTTTCTGCGCTACTGGCACTCGAATGAGCTCCGTTTACGACATCCACCGCATCGACCCGGGCCCCACCCCCGAGGGGTTCAGCGAAGACATCGACGACGTCAACTTCGTCCCGGCACCCTGCCAGGTCGCCTGCCCGATCGGCACCGACGCACCGTCCTATATCGCGTACATCTGGGAAGGCCAGATCGAAAAGGCCTTCGAGGCGATCACCGCCACCAATCCGTTCAGCTCGATCTGCGGGCGGGTGTGCGACGCGCCCTGCGAGCCGGCCTGCCGGCGCACCGACAGCGACGGCCCGATCGCCATCCGCAACCTGAAGCGATACGTGATGGACAAGCTCGGCAAGAGCTATCACGTGCCGCCGGTGCCGGTGACGCGCAAGGAGACCATCGGCATCGTCGGGTCCGGCCCGGCGGGACTCACCGCCGCGCAGGATCTGGCCGAAGCAGGGTTCCAGGTCCACGTCTACGAGATGACCGACCGCCTCGGCGGCATGATGGTATGGGGCATTCCCGCCTTCCGCCTTCCGCCCGGCATCATCGAGGAAGACACCCAGCGCATGCTCAACCACTGCCCGGGCATCAAGGTGCACCTCAACACCGCACTGGGCCGGGATGTGACCCTGGACGAGCTGAAATCGCGCCACGATGCAGTGCTGCTGGCGATCGGCTCCTGGTGGGGCAAGTCCATGGACATGCAGGGCGCCGACGATCCCCGTGTGGTGGATGGCGTAGGCTTCCTGCGCCGGATCAATGCCGGCGAGCGGCCGCACATGCCCGAGAAGGTCATCGTGGTCGGCGGCGGTGACGTAGCGATGGATGCCTGCCGTGCAGCGCGGCGTCTGCCCGGCTGCAAGCATGTCACGGTGGCTTACCGCCGTGGTCCGAAGGAGATCCCCGCGCGCCGCGATGAGTTGGAGGGTGCGCTCAAGGAAGGCATCGAGTTCATCTACAACACCCAGCCCATCGCCGCCCTCGACACCGATCGGGGCTATGCGCTGCGCTGCATGCTGACCCAGCTTGGTGCGCCAGGGAAGGATGGCCGCCGTCAGGCCGAAAACATCCTAGGCAGCGAGCACGACCTGCATTGCGGCCTGGTGATCCTGGCGGTCGGCCAGAAGGCGGAGTGCGAGGAACTGGACAGCCGCGGGCTGATGAACGTCGACCGTGTGCGCACGCAGTGGAGCAGCATGCGCACGTCGGATCCCAAGGTATTCGCCGCGGGCGACGGCGCCTTCGGCGGCTCGACCATCGTGATGGCCATGCAGCACGGGCATCGCGCGGCCTACTACATCAAGGCGTTTCTCGACGGACGCAAGGAGCCGGTGCCCTATCGCACTCCCTACCGCACGCGTCGGGTGGCACCCGCGCAGGACCCGGAGTGGGAGGTGATCAACCGCCAGCACCAGCCCTTCCACGGACTGGGCAAGAACCCGGTGCAGTTCCCGGAGATCGAGTCGACCTACGGCGAAGCGGAAGCACGCGCGGAGGCCGCACGCTGCTACCGCTGCGACGCCGAGACCGGCACCGCCAACTACGATGTGCGCACGCGCGAGGACATCTTCGTGATGGCGCGCACCAACTCGCTCGACGCGGCGACCCAGACTGCGATGCTGCACAAACGCCTCAAGAAGCGGCCCAACCCGTTCCCCGAAGGCCGGCCACCGACGCTCGACGATCTGGTCTTCCTGCCGGCCAACCTGTCGCGTCTGGTGATCGACCCGTATCGGGACGCTTGCACGGTGTCAGTCACACTCGCGGATCGCGTCAAGCTCGAGCTTCCCTATCTGGTCACCGGCTTCGACGATGTCCCCGAGCAGGTGCGCGAGGCAGTCGAGCACGGTGTGCGCGAGACCGGCGTGGCCTACCTGGGCCGCAGTTGCCCGGATGCCGCCACGCCTTGGATCCAGCTGGCTGTGGCGGGCGAGGACTCGCCCGATCCGGATGCGTTGGGCGTCGTGCATGTCACGCCCGGCGACTTCCGCAGCTTCGACCCGCAGCGGGCACGCGCTGCACAACTCTGTGGCCTGGTCGCAGGGCCCGACGATCTCGAGCGCGCGATTCCGTTCGCGCTCGAGCACAAGCTCGACCTGCTGGTGCTTTCCGGGTCGGGCCGGATGGACGAGCCGTGGGGCGAGCTTGGCGGCCATCCCGATCTCTCGGTGATGCGCGACGCCGTAAGGATCCTGCGCCGGATGAACCGCGAGGAGGATATCGACCTGCTCTACTTCGGCGGCATCCGTTCCGGCACCGATGTGGCCAAGGTCGTCAGCCTCGGCTGCAAGGCGGTCGTAGTCGGCGCCGGGATGGGTTTTGCCGTAGGCGGTGTGGTGGAAGGCGATGGCCTGCAGTTCTACTCCGACGTCGATGACGAGGAGCGCCGCGACCGCGCGGCCTCCTACCTGCGCGCGCTGCGGGAGGAGTGCTCGATCATGGCCCGGTGCACGGGCAAAACGAACGTGCAGAACCTGGAGCCGGAGGACCTGCGCTCGATCACGATCGCGACTGCGCGCGCCACCGGCGTGCCGCTCGCTGGAATGAATCGCGTGCCCGATGCTGCCTGACAGCGTTTACACCTCAACGCAGAGGCGCAAAGGACGCAAAGGGCGCAAAGAGAAAACAGAAAGATCTCAATGCAGAGGTGCAGAGGTCCGCAAAGGAAAGCGATCGGCGCTTCCATTAGCCGGAAGCCTGGCAGGCGAGGCGCCCTTTCCCTTGCCGGAGGCGGGGGGTGAGGTGTAGACAAACGAAGGGTGCTTCTCGATCCAGCCCCAGAGCGACCCGCTGAGCCACTCAGGCGGGCACTGTTGTGCCGTGCTGCCGGGATGCGTGACCAGGTGTGTACTGCTCGCAGGCACGGCAGTGACCGTATGGCTTCACTGAACTGCGTTTCCTTTGCGCCCTTTGCGGACTTTGGGCATTTGGGTTGAGAAGTAGTCGACTGAAGTAGTACCAGAATGAAAATAATGACCTGCCCGATCAACGGCCCCCGCCCGGTGTCGGAGTTCGCCTACGCCGGCGAAGTGCGCCCCATGCCTGACCCGGACACCTGCACCGACGAGCAGTGGGCCGACTACGTCTTCAACCGCAACGGCTCGCCCGGCATCAAGAAGGAGTGGTGGTGTCACCTCGCCAGCGGTGTGTGGTTCATCGCCGAGCGCGATACGGCTGCCGATCGGGTGGTGCGGACGTATCTGTGGGGTGAGGGATGAACGACAACCGCTCACCACGAAGACACGAAGACACGAAGAAAAACAGAATGGAGTCGGTTAGCGGGTTGCGTCAAGGATCGCGTGGGCGATTGCATCCGGCGTGTCTACCCGCAACCCAGCCGCATGCGGTGTTTTCTGCTCATCCGTTCTTGTCTTTCTTCGTGTCTTCGTGTCTTCGTGGTGAGAGGTTTGGGGGTGGGGGGCGATGACCAGCCGGCTGCCAGCAGTCGCAGGCGAGTGGCTCGACCGCTCGCAGGAGCTCACCTTCCGCTTCGAAGGCCGCACCTACACCGGATTCGCCGGCGACGTGATCAGCAGCGCACTGCTCGCATCGGGCATCAAGGTGCTCGGCCGCAGCTTCAAGTACCACCGTGCGCGGGGGGTGCTGTCCTTGGCCAACCATGACGTCAATGCGCTGGTCGAGGACCGCGCCCACATCAACCTGCGAGCGGACGTCACGCCGCTGCGCGACGGGATGGACGTCTCGGCGGTCAACACGTTCGGCGGCGGGGTGAGGGGCGACCGCGCGAGGATCGTGGACAAGCTCTCCGCAGTGCTGCCTGTCGGCTTTTACTACAAGACCTTCCACAGCCCCAAGGCGCTCGCGCCGACCTGGGAGCGCTTTTTCCGTTTCATGACCGGATTGGGCAAGGTCAAATTCGATGCGCCACGGCTCGTCACCGCCAAGCGCTACGACTTCTGCGACGTGCTGGTGATCGGCGCGGGACCGACGGGCCTCGCCGCAGCGATCGCGGCGGCCAGGGCCGGGGCCACCGTAATTGTCGCCGACGAGAACGCGCGCCCCGGCGGCAGCCTGACCTATGCGCGCGGGGGCGCGGCGGATGCGCTGGGCAAGCTCGGCATGCTGCTGCAGGAGGCCCGTTCTCTGCCGACACTGCAGATCCGACCTGGTACCTGCGCGGCCGGCTACTACGCCGACCACTGGGTGCCGCTGGTCGACCCACGGCGCATGACCAAACTGCGCGCGCGCGCGGTCGTCATGGCCGGCGGGGTGTTCGAGCAGCCGGCCGTGTTCCGCAACAACGACCTGCCGGGCGTCATGCTCGGTTCTGCCGCGCAGCGCCTGATCTACCGCTACGCGGTCAAGCCCATGGATGCCGCGGTGGTGCTGGCTGCCAACAGCGAGGGCTACGAGGCTGCGCTGGATCTTCTCCAAGCGGGCGTGAAGGTCGCGTGCGTCGTCGACCTGAGACCCGCAGGCGAGAGCGGTCCGGCCGGGCCACGTGTCGAGCAGGCCGGAATTCGCGTGGTGAAAGGCGCGTGCATCTACGAAGCGACTGGCTCAGGCGCCGGCGTGTCGGCGGCGGTGGTTTGTCCGCTCGGCACCAACGGCGAGGCCAATGCGTCGCGCCGGGAGAGCATCCCCTGCGACGGGATCCTGATGAGCGTGGGCTTCACGCCGGCTGCGAACCTGCTGTACCAGGCCGGTGCCAGGATGCGGTACGACAGCGCGACCGAGCAGTTCGTGTCAGCCTCTTTGCCGCCCGGCGTGTTCGCTGCGGGCCGGCTGAACGGGATCTACGATCTCGACCAGAAGCTGCGCGACGGCGAGCGCGCCGGCATGCAGGCGGCGCAGCACATCGGTCTGTCCACCGGACCGCTGCCCTCCACCCGTCCGGAGTCACGCGCACCCACGCATCCCTACCCCTGCTTCGCGCACCCGGACGGCAAGAACTTCGTCGACTTCGACGAGGATCTCCAGCTCAAGGATTTCTTCAACGCGGCGCAGGAGGGCTTCGACAACATCGAGCTGCTGAAGCGCTACTCCACGGTTGGTATGGGCCCCAGTCAGGGTAAGCACTCGAACATGAACGCGGTGCGCATCCTTGCCAGGATCCGTGGCGAGCCGATCGAGAAAGTGGGCACCACCACCGCGCGCCCCTTCTTTCATCCGGTGCCCATGTCGCATCTCGCCGGGCGCGGGTTCACCCCCATGCGGCGCACGCCCATGCACAGCCGGCACGAGGCGGCAGGCGCAGTCTGGATGCAGGCGGGCAACTGGCTGCGGCCGGAATTCTACGCGCGTCCTGGCAGCAGTAAGGCAGAGTGTGTGCGCGAAGAAGCGCGTGCCGTGCGCAGCCAGCTCGGCATCATCGACGTGGGCACGCTGGGGAAGATGGACCTGTTCGGCGCCGATGCGGCAGCCTTTCTCGAGCGGGTCTACACGGGCAAGTTCGCCAACCTCAAAGTCGGCATGACGCGCTACGCCGTCATGCTCGAGGAGAGCGGCGTCGTGATCGACGACGGCGTCGTCGCCCGCCTCTCCGATCAACACTTCTACTTCACGACGACGACCACCGGCTCGGCCACCGTGTATCGGGAGCTTACGCGGCTGAACACGATGTGGGGCATGCAGGTCGGCGTGGTCAACGTCACCGGCGCCTACGCCGCCATGAACCTCGCCGGGCCGAAGTCGCGCGAGGCCCTCGCGCCGTTGACATCCATCGATCTGTCCGGCGAGGCTTTTCCATACCTCGCGGTGCGCGAGGGCACGGCGGCCGGCGTGCCGGTGCGCGTGATGCGGGTGGGCTTCGTCGGTGAGCTGGGCTACGAGCTCCACACGTCCGCCGAGCATGCGGCGCACCTGTGGGACGCCCTGATAGAGGCCGGCGGGGAGCTCGGTATCCGTCCCTTCGGCGTGGAAGCGCAGCGGCTGCTGCGGCTGGAGAAAGGCCACATCATCATCGGCCAGGACACCGACGGGCTGACCACGCCCTACGAGGCTGCCCTGGAATGGGTGGTGCGAATGGACAAGCCGTTCTTCGTCGGCCAGCGCAGCCTGCGCATCATCCAGCCGCAGGTGCGCAAGCAGAAGCTCGTCGGCTTCGCGCTGGACAAGGGATTGTCCGGCGAGCCTCCCAAGGAATCTCATCTCGTCATCCGCGACGGCAACATCGCCGGACGCGTGACGAGCATCGCCTTCAGCGAGAGCCTAGGGCACCACGTCGGTCTGGCCTTCGTAGCCCCGATGCTTGCCAATGAGGGCGCCCGGTTCAATATCCGCGCCGACGCCGGACGGATGGTCGAGGCTGTTGTGGTGAAGACGCCCTTCTACGATCCTGGTGCGGAACACCAGAAATGACGACAGCAACCCTGCGCCGCAGCCCGCTGCACGACCTGCTGATCCCCGAGAGCCCGGGATGGACCGAGATGCACGGCATGCAGACGGCGCTCAAGCTGCCGCGTGACGCTGCAGCCGCTCCCATCATGCTGGCCGACGCAAGCTGTCTCCCGCGCATGGGCGTGAAGGGGCCCAAAGCAGAGGAATGGCTGCGCAGCCAGGGTGTGAGCGTGCCGGATGGAGTGAACACCTGGACGCGCACGCCCGAGGGCGTGACCGTCGCCCGCCTCGCGCGCTCGGAGTTCTTCCTGGAGGATCGACCCGCAGGCAATGCCGTGGAGCGTTGGCGCAGTGTCCTCGAAGTAGCGCCTGGGGTTTATCCGGTCATCCGGCAGGACGCGGCGCTGGCGCTGGCCGGCGAGCGGTTGAACGATCTATTGGCACAAACCTGCAACGTGAACTTCAATGCCCATGCACCGGGCGAGCGCGGCGTAGTCATGACTTCCATGGTTGGGGTGTCGGTGCTGGCGCTCTGGGACGAGGTCCGCGGCAGGCCGTGGCTTCGGATCTGGTGCGACGGCACCTTCGGCCCGTATCTCTGGGAAACGCTGCTCGGGATCGCGCGCGAAGTCGGCGGTGCAGCGGTAGGATTCGGCAAGCTGTTTGCGGACGCAGCGGGCGGCTGATGTTTTTCTGATGGCGCAGGGAGAAGAGGGGAGACCATGACAGCTCAGCAAGCGAGGAAATTCCTCAAGGACAACAACATCAAGTTCATCCTGGCCCAGTTCGTGGACATCCACGGCTCGGCCAAGGCCAAGGCGGTCCCCGTCGAGCACCTGGAAATGGTGCTGACCGACGGCGCCGGGTTTGCCGGCTTCGCGCTTTGGGGCTTCGGCATGGGGCCGCACGGGCCGGATTACATGGCCGTCGGCGACCTCGACACGCTGCAGGTGATCCCATGGATGCCGGGGTTTGCGCGCATGGCCACCTGGGGGCATGTGCGTGGCAAGCCCTACCCGTACGACTCTCGCCTGGCACTCAAGAGCGCGCTCGATGTCTTGGCGAAGAAGGGCATGACCATGTACACGGGTATCGAGCCCGAGTTCATGCTGCTCAAGCGCCGCGCGGATGGGAGCGTCGGCCCATGCGACGACACGGACAACCTCGAGAAGCCCTGCTACGACTACAAGGGGCTGGCGCGCAGCGCCGCCTTCCTGGAGCGGCTGGTCGACTCGCTGCGGCAGGTCGGGATCGATGTGTATCAGATCGACCACGAGGACGCCAACGGTCAGTTCGAAGTCAACTTCACCTACGGCGACGCCCTGACCACGGCGGACCGGCATATCTATCTCAAGATGGCGGCCTCGGAGATCGCCAACCAGATGGGCATGATCGCCACCTTCATGCCCAAGCCGTTCTCCACTCGCACCGGCACCGGCGGTCACTTCCACATCTCCATCGGCGACGACAAGACCAAGAACCTGTTCCACGACGACAAGGACAAGAACGGGCTGGGCTTGTCGAAGATGGGTTACCAGTTCCTGGGCGGCCTGCTGCACCATGCGCGGGCTCTGACCGCAATCTGTGCGCCGACCGTCAACTCCTACAAGCGCCTGGTGGTGGGCCGCGCCCTTTCCGGGGCGACCTGGGCGCCGGCCTACATCACCTACGGCGACAACACCCGCACGTGCATGGTCCGCATCCCGTACGGCCGCCTGGAGATGCGCCTGCCGGACGGCTCTTGCAATCCCTATCTCGCTTCCGCGGCAATCCTCGCGGCCGGCATGGACGGCGTCGCGAAGAAGATGGACCCGGGTCCCCCGAACAACACCAACCTGTACGAGTGGAGCAGCGCCGATCTGAAGAAAGCGGGCATCGGCGTGCTGCCGCAGAACCTCAACGAGGCGCTGGATGCTCTGGAGACGGACGGGGTGCTGTGCGAGGCGATCGGCAAGGACCTCGCCGAGGAGCTCATCCGCCTCAAGCGCATGGAGTGGGTGGAGTACCAGCGCCACGTTTCCCAGTGGGAGGTCGAGCGCTATCTCGAGTTTTTCTGACGCAAGACTCGAACCACAGAGGCACAGAGGCACAGAGAAAACGAGGCCGTTCCCATGCTGGGAGTCGATGCACGCTGGATCCCACTCCGGCTAACTTCAGTCACCGCGCTTCGGGGTTCTCTGCGCTTCTGTGGTGAAGAGAGAGGTAGGCAGTGAGCCGTCCTCCATCCACGAAAAAGGGCCCGCGCGTGGCCACAGAGCGCGCACCCGAGCCGGCGGCCACTCGCTCACTCGAGCGCTACCTCGGCGGGGTGATCCGCGCGCTGCGGCAGCGCGACCACCTCACGATCGCAGATGTCGCGGCGCAAGCGGGCATTAGCCGCGGCATGCTGTCCAAGATCGAGAACGGGCAGGCCGCAACGAGCCTGGACACCCTGTCCCGCATCGCCCAGGCGCTGGGTGTGTCGATGTCGCAGATGTTCCGTGACTACGAGCTGCCCGCGGGCGGCGCGCAGCTCGTGAAGGCGAGCGAAGGGATGGAGGTGGTGCGTCGTGGCACCAAGCGCGGGCACACCTATCATCTGCTCGCCTACGACAAGGGGCCGCGCAAGAGCTTCGAGCCGTTCCTGGTGACGATGGACGATGCCTCGGAGGTCTTTCCAAGCTTCGAGCATCCCGGTACCGAGTTCCTCTACCTGCTCAAAGGCAAGATCGAGTACCGGCACGGCAAGCAGACGTATATGCTCGAGCCGGGTGACGCCCTTACGTTTCGCGGCGACGTGCCGCACGGCCCCGAGCGGCTGATCGAGACGCCCATTCATCTCCTCTCCGTCATCGTCTATGGACCTGAGGATCAGGGCTGAAACACGGTAGCCCGGTGCACGTGCGGCGCGAACACTCAGAGCCTGCTACTGCAGGTAACCGTAGTCGCGCCAGATCGCATAGTTGGCGCGGAAGGCCGAGTACGAGTCGTAGACCTTCTTGAAGTTGGGATTGGCCTTCGATTCTTCGGCGACCACCTCGTTCCAGGTCTCCTCGTAGGCCTTCAGGATGGCCGGCGGCCAGCGCTTGATCTGCACCCCGTGCTGGTCGCGCATCCGCTTCATCGCCGCCCACTGGGTCGCCTCACCCTCGGCCATGATCTGCCGCAGCATATCGCCGCAGGCTTGCTCGATGATGGCCTTGTGCTGGTCGGACAGCCCATCCCAGACCTCCTGGTTGATGAAGAAGTCGAGGATGGAAGCCTGCTGGTGCCAGCCCGGGAAGTAGTAGTACTTGGCCACCTGGTAGAAGCCCAGCTTCTCGTCCAGGGACGGGTTCGCGAACTCGGTGGCGTCGATGGTGCCCAGCTGCAGCGCCTGGAAGATGTCGCCTGGCGCGAGCAGCTGGGTCGATACGCCGAGCCTGTCCATGACCTTGGCCCCCAGGCCGAAGAACCGCATCTTGAGGCCCTTGAGATCGGCTACCGACGTGATCTCGCGCCGGAACCAGCCGGAAGCCTCGGGCGGCGTGATGCCACAGGGAATGGCGTGGATGTGGTGCTGGCCGAACATCTCGTTCTGCAGCTCCAGGCCGCCACCGTAGTACATCCAGGCGAGGAACTCGGGGATCCCCGGACCGAAGGGAACGGTCGTGAAGAAGGCGAACGCCGAGTCGGTGCCCGAGAAGAAGCCGGGGCTCGACCAGGCCGAAGCCACCGATCCTTTGGAAACGGCCTGGATGGTCTCCAGACCCGGCACCAGTGCACCCGGTTCGTAGACCTTGAGGTCGATGGTTCCGCCCGAGGCACGCCTGAGCTTCTCGGCGAGCTTCGGCGCTGCCTCGCCCAATAGCGTGAGGCTGGTGGGAAACACGCTGGCCATATTGAGCTGAACTGTCTTGGCCGGCTGCGCCTGTGCTGGTGCAGCCTGTTCCGACGGACTGCGCTCCCCGCAGGAGACCAAGAGCAGTGGTACGGCGGCACAGAGCGCTACGAGCGAAACGGTTGACCTCGCTTTCATGCTCTCCTCCTCATTCTCATTGGACGTGTTGTTTCCGGAGCTGACCTCGCACGCGCTCCAGGCGGCCCCGAAATCTTCGTGGGCCGCTCAGTTTGGACCAAAGGATGGGGGCAGGTCCACCGGCCTAGCCCGGGGAGCTGCATGGCGTAGGGCTCGCGGCGTCTCCCGCTGCAGGGCAGCAAGAGGAAGGTGCTGGCTGCATGCTCATGACCGCGTCTGTATGGGCGGAGACTGCTAGACTCCGATCGAGCCACCTGGAGGCGCTCTTCTCAAATGACACTCGACACCAAGACGGTCGAAACGCTTCGCGCAGTCTCGACAGCGACCATTACGACAGTTCTGCTGAAGAAGGGATTGCGCAACGTCTGGATGCGTGGAACCCGGCCGCTGCGATACGATCAGTCGCGGCAAGTGGGCGAGGCGTTCACCCTGCGCTTCGTTCCCGCGCGCGAGGATCTGGCCACACCGGAGTCGTGGTCGTCGCCGCGATCCACGCGCGCGGCGATAGAGGACATGCCCGGGGGGTGCATCGCGGTCGTCGACGCGATGCGCGTCACCGACGCCGGCATCTTCGGTGACATCCTGTGCGCGCGGATGAAGCAGCGCGGCGTCGCGGGCCTGGTCACCGACGGCGTGCTGCGCGACGTGGCAGGTGTGCTCGCCACCGGCCTTCCCGTGTGGTGCCAGGGTGGGGCCGCGCCACCGTCCGTTGCTGGCCTGACCTTCGTCAATTGGCAGGAGCCGATCGGCTGCGGTGGTGTGGCGGTCTATCCGAATGACGTCGTCGTGGCGGATGGCGACGGCGCCGTCCTCATCCCCGCGGCGTTGCTGGAGCACGTCCTCGCGACCGCGCCCGAGCAGGAACAGCTGGAGGGCTGGATCATGGGAGAGGTCGAGCGGGGCGCGAAGCTCCCGGGTCTCTACCCCATCAATGACGAGAACCGGGCGCGCTACGAGGCCGCGACCCGCGGCAAGAGCGGCAAGGGTTCGGCGTAAGCGCCTGACGCCGACGCCTTCGGCCACCTCGGGCAAGCTCCCACCACCCCGGCCCTTCGGGCCACCCCTCCTCGGGCAGGAGGGGAGGAACTTACTCTTCCCCGCCTGTCACGAGGCGGGGTGGCGGCGCAGCCGCCGGGGCGGTGTGGGGTTCACACGTGACGAATCGAGCTTGCTCACGAGCGCTGCGAGATCCAGGCCTACGTCGCCAGCGTGTCACGATGCCTCCGGATCGCCTCCGCGACCAGATCGGTCAAGCCCTCGCCGCCATGCTCATCGACCCAGGCGAGGATCTGGCTGCGCATGCGCGGGTCCCAGAAGCGCTTGAGATGGCCTGCGATCCCGTTGAGCGCGACGGCGCGATCGGGCTCGGCGCTGAAGAAGGCCCCGATCTGGTTGGCCATGTGG
>Ga0105101_10000492_pt1 | contig 16446 bp, 13 predicted proteins | sample PPLLak21cMay2015_2_FD_87037 | JGI IMG/M metagenome (GOLD analysis project Ga0105101, IMG submission 87037) | Freshwater sediment microbial communities from Prairie Pothole Lake near Jamestown, North Dakota, USA - PPLs Lake P8 Core (1) Depth... | ecosystem: Environmental > Aquatic > Freshwater >... | reverse complement strand
TCGTGTTTATTGAGTTTTGGGTAAAAGTACGATTAATAAAGCGAGGTTCTCACCCTGGGCCTGCCTGCCTTTTAGGCAGGGGAGTTAGAAGGGCTTCTTCCCTGCCGCCCTTTCCACCTCCCTGAATACCCTGAGGAAATTACCGCCCCATATCTTATTGATCTCCTGCCGGGAATATCCCCGTTTTAACAGTTCAGCCGTAATTTTCGGAAAGTCGGCTACATCGGCACAATCAGCCAATCCGCCTCCTCCGTCGAAATCACTGCCAATACCAACATGGTCGATGCCCATTAATGCTACTGCATAATCAATATGATCAACCGCCTGTGCAATGGTTGGCAATACAGGTGGAAAATACTGCTGTATCGAATCCCAGGCATGATGCGCTTCCCTGCGTTCATCATCATTTCTGTACTGCCCGTAATTATACTTTATATAGAGCTCTTTCATTTTTTTATAGTTGACCGAAGAGGTATCGTCGGGTGCAATATAGGAACCGAGAATGCAGATCTGTATCACGCCTCCGTTGCCGGCCAGTGCCTTTAACATGGCATCGCTCATATTGCGCGGATTATCGCACACCGAACGGACGCTTGAATGGGATGCAATCACAGGAGCTTTAGAAAGACTGACCACATCAAAGAACGATTTGTCGGAAATGTGCGACACATCAATAATCATCCCCAACCGGTTCATTTCAGCCACGACCTGCTTGCCGAAATTGCTTAATCCATCATGCTCAGGGCCCTTACGGTCGTTGGAAGAATCACAGATGTCATTGTTGGCAGAGTGGCACAGGGTAATGTATCGGACACCCCTGTCGTAAAACTCTTTTACCCGCGTGATGTCTTTTGCCAGCGGGAAACCGTTTTCCATACCCAGGCAAACAGCGGTCCTGTTCTTCTTCGACAACCGGATAATTTCAGCTGGACTGGCAGCCATAGCGACTTTGGCCGGATTTCTGCCCACCATGACCCGGGTTGAATCAAGCATTTGATAGGCCAGCTTATAGGTTTCTTCATAAGTTTCCGGAGTCCGGTCGCGCTGAGGCGTAAACAAGGCGAAAAAGACGGCATCAACCTCGCCTTCCCTTAAACGGGGGATATCAACCCTTGAAGGAAGCGTATGACTTCCGGCCAGATTGAATCCGTCTTTAAGCAGGTTCATAGGGGTATCGGTGTGGGTGTCAATGACAACGGCTTTATGGTGAACCCGCAGAACGTCCGGAGACAGGTTTTGCGCACGGACAAATCCCCCGGAGGATACAATCAGCAGGCAGCAGATAAGCAAATTATAAGATCGCTTTGTTTTCATAAATGGCCATATGTTAGGTTACATATTATAAATCGGTCTGCGAGCAACCATTACCGGTAGGCACTGGTATCGATATCCTGACCTCTTGTGCCTTTAAAACGCTCCAGGAAATTTTCGCGTTCTGTAAGGGAAATGAAGTCACTGACAAATGCTTTGTGATAGTCAATCTCAGGATCTGTCATGGCAGACTGAATAGCGTTGAGTGAATCCGTAACCATGGGGATGAGACCTGCGTCGGGGCTGACCATTTTTCGTGTATACCGTTTCAGCATTTTGGCCTGAAAAGGATCGGTAGCCAGCGCAATCCGTTCAAATCCCAGTTTGCGGGCTTTCCGGTAACCGTAATAGATGTTCTCGGTGCTGTGCTCTGCCAGATCTTCCGTATAAATGTTTTCCTTCTTTATTCCCAGCTTCTCGGCATAAAGCGCCATGATCACCGCTTCCACATAGGGGGTATAAACAGCCCCGCCGGAATACATGATGTTTTTTGCTATCCCATTATCGTACAGGTATTTCGACCAGAATACTCTTCCTTTCATGGTATAGCTCCATTGCCCGTTTTCAAATGGCACTCCGGGGACAACAATGATATCATAGTTTTCCTCCCTCGCCTTTTCCAAATACTGGCTGCACGTTTTGGATGAAAAAGCACAGGAATTCATAGCCAGCTGTAAAACAAACAGGCATGGTGCAAGGGAATTTATGAACATTCTTTTCATTATGCTATTTTTCTGCAAACAGCCATGATACCATCGCATTCTTCGGGTTTGCCCGTTGATACATGCCGCTCATAATATTTCCGGTAAAAGGAAAAATACCGCTGTGCAACGGCATGATCTTTCCGGAACGGATACACTATATTGCCAAGGCTTTTCAGGAAATTATACAGGGCCTTTGTAAAACCCTTCCTGGCATATCCGGTAATTTCTTCGATCTCAAAGATTGGTTTAAGGGTTTCAGCCAGGCTTTCGTGCGTGAAGTGCTGATAATGTTTTTCGGGCATCCGGATATTGACCGTGGGGACCGTAACAATCAACCTGCCACCGGTATTAAGAACCGTTGATAAAGAAGTCAGAATGGCCGGTATCTGATCGGGGATGAAATGTTCCAGCACCTCCATAAGGATCACAATATCAAATTTGTAAGGAAGATCAAGGTTTTTCAGGTCCTGAACAAAAAATTCGGCATCCGGATTGAACGCGCGGGCAAAGGCTATGGCACTTGCGGAATAATCAACACCTGCAATTTTGCAGGGTTCATTTTTCAGTTCATAACACAGCCTCGCATCACCGCAGCCGGCATCAAGGATCACATTTTTATTCAGGGCACGCACCTTGTTTTTTACAATCCTGAGCAGATCCAGCGGACCAATGAATTTGAAATACCGATGCCGGTCTGAAATAAGATCTGCATAGTGATAGGGAAAGGCATATTGCTCCTCCTGAACCAATTGATTATCTGACAAAAGTCCCATAGGATAACCGGGTAAGGTAAATAATGGAAAATCCGAATAGCTGATTAAGCTATGCCGTTACAAATATATTCGGTTTGCCGGATATCTGCATTCCCAGTAATACAGAAAAAGGGTGTAGAAAAAGGAGAAAAGGGAAATGCCTACATGGGAATCAAAGGTGTCAATGCTGAGCATGGAAATCAGGATAATGACCAGGAACATATTGAAGAGCAGAATACGTTGCTTTTTTTCCAGGGATAGTGCATAGGTCAGGGCAAAAAATATCCAGCAGCACCCAACCAGTCCGAAACTGGCCATGAAATTTAGGTATTGATTATGCGGCTTGCCTTCCCATTTTTCCTGAATGGAAACATGATCGAGGCGGCTTTGTTCAATCATGGATGCCTTGATATCACCAGTCCCCACTCCAAACAACAGATGGTTGCCGATCAGTTTCAAAGCCTGTTTTGAAAAAGCGATACGCTGCGCTACCGAATGGGACCGCACTTCACCGGTTTTGACATACATGTCTATTTCCCAGATGATCTGGTATATCCGCTGATTAAGACCATATTTTTTACTGAAAATATAATTGGCGTAACCACTTTCAATAAGCCTGATATCCTTCTCATCCAGCTGATGAACGCCGACTGAGTCCTTTCTAAGTCCCTTGGATGTCAGGTACCGGATTAAGGTGTGGCTGATATGCTGGCCTTTTTGATCCAGGCCGTCAAAGGGTATCCGGCTGACGTTGTTCCATTCCTGCCTCAATTCTTCGTGACAGACATAAATCCAGATATAATGGCCGTTCTCAATCTGTCTGTCTTCCGGATTATGCCAATAGGCATTTCCATTGACGGTCAGGGGTTCCAGATTGCTGAGCTCTTCGTAGTTGACCTTGTAATAGCGAAATACAGAAAGGGAAACCAGTATGACAGCCAGCATGACCAGAAGAACAGGAAAGGAAAGGAAGAGATTCCGCCATAAGCGGGAGCGAATCCTGGATATAAGGATGATCAGAAAGGCCGGAAAGACAATGATGAAAACGGTGATCCCCAAAAATGACCTGAGAAAGAAAATAAAAAAGACAAGCCATGCACTCAGCATTGTGTAAAGGATGATTTCCCCCGGGGTTTTACTGAAATAATCATAAAAGATCAGATAAAGCAATATAATAATGGCAAAATTCACTATGAGCGAAAGCTGGAGATGGGTAATAAAAACGGAGATTTCACGAATATCGTTGATCGTCCTTTCAAACCAGCTATAATAATTGCCGACACTTATAATGGATGAAACGCAAACAGCCGCAACAAAAACCAGCAGAATAAATTTCAGCTCACTCCGGGAAACCGGTTTGGTAGTTCCCAGGATAATGCCTAATGCCAACATGGGCATGATGCTCAATATCCTTTTTATACCCTGATCTGTATTTTCGGTTATGAGCATACCTAAAAAGTAGACCAGCAGGACGGTCACCAGCATAAAAATACTTTTACGGCGCCAAACCCGGATAAATTTTTGCTTCAGGTTCCCTTCCAGGAACCAGTTGATGGCAAGCAGGAAAACCGATACGCTGATCACATATTTTGACAAAGAAAGACTGGCTCCCAGTGCAGCAAGACCTATTACATAAGTATAATGGTGAAACTCCCTGCGGTATTTCAGCAAAGACCTTATTATTAAGGATGGGGGCTGCAAAGGGTTTTTGGTTATCCGTTAAAAATCAAAGTAACAAAAATTAACGGAGTAATTTATTCATTATTGTGTACGCCGGTTAAAATTTTTACCTTTACCACAAAGCCCGGGGAGAATTCTTCGGTTGAGTTAAAGGGAACGGCTTTCTCCTTGTGCATACAATATATTTTAACTTTATTCATTTATAATAACAGATGGATTTTGGACAAATGCCGGCAAAAATAATGGTGTCGCTGGAAAAAATTGCCAATCCAAATTGCGGTTTGGGCAGGGTATCGCTGGATTTCAGCCGGGCATTGATCAGTCTTGAAGACGATGAGATCGAACTGACTTTTTTGTTATATGGTACCGGCCAGCCATCTTTTCTGGCAGACCAGAAAATAAAAAAAGCAGCTTTTATCAATCGTTATACTCCCCTTCGGCTCAGCGGATACAATATTTTTCACGCGCTGCATCAATTGTCTTCCTTCAAAACAAAAGGGGCCGGGAAAAACGTTTTAACCCTTCACGATCTCAATTTTCTTCATGTAAAAAGTAAGGCAAAAGCAAGAAAGTATCTCAAAAAGGTACAGCAAAACGTCGACCGGGCTGATGCCCTCGTCTTTGTTTCCCATTATACGAAGGAAGAAGCTTGCCGGTATTTAAACATTCCTTCTCATACAATAACGATGGTAATTTATAATGGCGTTGAGCTGCCCAAAGCTGTGCCGCTAAAACCTGATTACCTGAAAACTGATCTTTACCTTTTCTCGATCGGGCAATTCCTGGCCAAGAAAAATTTTCACACCCTTATTCCGTTTTTAAGGAAGCTTCCGGATGAGATCAAGCTGGTCATAGCCGGTGAAAACAACACTTCCTACGGAGATTATGTGAAAAAGATCATCGCAGAGCATAACCTGCAGAAGAGGGTTTTCCTGCCCGGAGCTGTTTCGGAAGCCGAAAAGCTTTTTCTCTACCTGCATTGCACCGCTTTTGTTTTTCCTTCGCTGGCTGAAGGATTTGGACTTCCTGTCCTGGAAGCTATGCGTGCCGGAAAACCTGTTTTTTGTTCGGATAAGACCAGCCTTAAAGAAATAGGGGGCCGACATGTCCATTTCTGGGAATCTTTTGATGCCGATGCCATGGTGAAGGTTTATTTTTCGGGAATGAAGGGTTTTAATGAGTTGAAAAAGAATGCCGCCTATGATTACAGCCTGAAATTCACCTGGTATGAGAATGCCAGGGAATACCTGCGTCTTTACAAATCCCTTTTGCTTCCAGCATGAAAAAAATCTATGTCTATTGCCCGGGCAATGTGCTGAGCGGAGGTATATACAGCCTGCACAATCTCTGTGCGAAGCTTGTTGAGGAAGGATTTCAGGCCGGGATGGTGTACCATAGCATCAATCCTGATATCCTGAACCACGAGCATATCCGTGCCTATCATGTCCCTTCCTTTATCAGCATCGAGGATTCCTCCGGCAATATAATGATCGTCTCCGAGACCGAAACACAGTTTTTACACCGTTTTAATCATATTCAAAAGGTAGTTTACTGGCTGGGACTGAACAATTATTTTAAGAAACCTGTCTTTCGGCGCCCTTTTAATATTAAACTTTTCAGAAAAGCTATCATGTGCCGGAATTATTACGGATACACGGCAGGGGTTGTCGAAAACTACAAACGGCGTCTTAACTGGTGGGCAAAAGCCGGAGACAGGATTTGGCAGGGACCGGTCCTCCATATGTCGAATTCATATTATGTGGCTCATTGCTGTCAGTGGAAAGGGATTGAGAATGTACCTGTTATGCATAATCCGGTGCAGGAGGAATATTACCTTGAAGCCGGGGAGCCGTTAATAAAAAAACCTAAAATAGTATTCGGGCCAAAAACGCCAAAGATCCTGATAGCCCTGTGCCGCTGTTTGTTCAGCTATGAGATCGTTCGGTTGAAGCATATGTCACCCGAGGTTGTCAAACAGCACATGAAAGAAGCCATGGTCTTTGCAGAATTCGGCAATAACTCAGGCAGGGACAGGATGCCCCGTGAAGCCGCCCTGCTGGGATGCGTGGTTTTCTCCAATACCCGTGGCAGTGCAGCCTTTCATCTGGATATGCCCATACCGGACCGGTATAAAATACCGGATACGTGGATGAATTATCCCAGCATAATAAAGCTCCTGAAGTATTGCGTCTGGCATTATGAAGCGGTAAAAAATGATTTCAAAGAATACATCACAGCCCTGGAAGAAGAGCGGAAGAATTTCCCGGCGGTGGTGAAAAGGATTTTCACGGAGATCACTATAAAAAGTTAAAAATATACCGACCCGGCGCATGCGCCGGTTAAAATTATAACCACCAAAACACGAAAACACCAAATCAATGCGGCCTGTTGCCATTAAGCTATGCATTGCATTTTTTTTGCTTTGGTGGCAGAAACATATTGCCTATTTTTTGTAGTTGATTTCATTTTCAAATTATCAAATTCATGTCTTCTCTCCGTTGTGATAAAGACTTCTTTGCGCGGGATGTCCTGGAAGTGGCCCCTGCCCTGCTCAGTGCCTATCTGGTCAGAAGGGGGAAGGACGGATTGATGCGCTGCAGGATAACCGAAGCGGAAGCATACCGCGGCGAGGATGACCTGGCCTGCCATGCCAGCAAGGGAAAAACATCACGCACTAAGGTTATGTATTATCAGGGAGGGCATCTTTACATATACCTTATTTATGGGATGTACTGGATGATGAATATTGTTACCGGCAGGGAAGATGAACCCCAGGCCGTGTTGATCAGGGGCATTGAAGGAATTTCCGGGCCCGGAAGGGTCAGTCGTCACCTGAGCATAGACAAAGGCTTTAACGGTGAAAACCTGTTGACATCAGACCGGATCTGGGTTGAGAACGGATCCGTGACATTGCCCTACAGATCAACCCCCAGGATAGGAATAGATTATGCCGGCGAACCCTGGAAAAGCAAGTTGTGGCGGTTTGTGACGCTATAGACCTTTCAGCATCCGCAGAACCTGGAAGTGTCTGTAATCAATCACTATTCTGTAAAAAAAACTGCCAGACGCCCATGGCATCTGACAGTTTCCCAAGCAAGACCAAATTCAGTAATTTCTTATTCCTGAACCTTAACGGATACGGTAATCTGTCCGGTAGCCCCTGTTGTCAGGGCAGTTACAGTAAGAATACCCTTTTTGCCGGCGGCTGTTTCGAAAACAACCGTTTCTCCCACGGTAAGGTCAGTTACCTTGGAGGCAGTAAGGCCTGTTATGGCATTCACCTGTGATGCTGTTACCGCGCTAAAATCAAGTGCGCTTTCAGCAAACTTGGTGGCATTTTTTGGGCTCCATGAGCTGGTCCACGTGAAGTCACCTGAGGTGCCGTCAACGGTTCCGTCATTGGGGGCTACCAGGGTAGCCATGTTGGCACTTCCGTAATAATACAGAATATCAATATCGGCAGCATGACCCTTTGCTTCATCAGCGGCAATTTTATATATCAGGCCGGTATTGGCATCCAGACAACTTCCCAGGGTACTGGACTGTGCGCCCATGATTACAGCAGTAAATGCAGGTTTCAGGGCCGGAACAGCGCTAACCTTTATATCAATCGATTTGGTTGCTGTCTGGGCTTCCTTGTCAACGGCTTCTATTTTTATGCTGATATCTTCTGTAATATCGGCTACATCAATCCTGAAATTATAATTCAGATCATCAGTGGTGGTTATAGCGCCAGCGTTAAAGGATGTATAATTTCCGATTTGTGTTTCATCTGAACCGGTTACCCTGAAAACCGTAACCTCGTCCAACTTTTCCTCAGCAACGATCGTACCTGTGACGGCCATTGAACTGACACCATCACCAAGTGTTATTTCGGAGCCATCATCAAAAGTGATATCAGGTGCAGTACCAACAGTATCATCGCCGCATGCATTTAAAAGCACGGCCATACTAATTACCCCAAGGCCCAAGAATAGTTTGTTCATTTTCATAAGTTTTAATTTGATTTAACATTTATTAAAGTAATTGTTGAAATGCTTAATTAAAAATATAGAACCTTTTTATGTAAACTCAATGCAAATGTTTCAGCTTTATCCGGAATGATGATTCAAAAAACCTTAAACTCAGGACAGAAAATCCGGAAGACAAAAACATGGTACGATATCAAAAACCGGACCATTTTATAAAGATAGCACAAAGTTAAGATTTATAAAAACACTAAATGTTAACAAAACTTAAAAAAATATTGCCTGCAAACGAAAGGGTGAAAGCATAAAATCATTCACATAGGGCTGCCAGCCTAAGAAACAACATCTTTTCATGCCGGCAGCATGGGAAATCCATAGGCTGCATGAGTTTATTGAATCTTCTGATTTCTCATTTTTTTTCCTTTATTTAGCACATCGAAAAAACTGTCTGATATGAAAAGATACAATCTCATTAATACCATTTCCGGATGGGTGATCTTTCTGATTGCTTCCTTTGTATATCTTTCAACCATTGAGCCAACCGCCAGTTTCTGGGACTGCGGTGAATTCATCTCATCGGCCTTTAAAATGGAGGTAGGGCATCCGCCGGGTGCGCCTTTCTTTATGATCATGGCCCGGTTCTTCTCCCTGTTTGCAGGCGATAATCCGGAACATGTGGCCAGGATGGTGAATTCCTTATCAGCCCTTGCCAGCGCAGCCACGATCTTATTTCTATTCTGGACCATCACACACCTGGCCAGAAAAATCATCATAAAAAGTGACGAATTCACCACCCCATCACTGGTTGCTATCATTGGAGCCGGTGCGGTGGGAGCCCTTGCCTATACCTTTTCCGATACCTTCTGGTTTTCGGCCGTCGAGGGAGAAGTCTATGCTACCTCCTCCCTGTTTACAGCCCTGGTGTTCTGGGCCATATTAAAATGGGAAAACATAGCTGACCAGCCACATGCTAACCGCTGGCTGGTGTTTATTGCTTACCTTATGGGCCTCTCCATCGGGGTTCACCTGCTCAACCTGCTGGCCATACCGGCGATCGTTCTGGTATACTATTTTAAAAAATATGATGTTAACCGGGCAGGAGTGATAAAAGCTTTGATTCTTTCTGCCCTGATACTGGGTTCGGTTATGTACATTATCATACCCGGCCTGATACAGGTTGCTGTATTTTTCGAACTCCTTTTTGTGAATTCCTTTGGTTTGCCCTATTATCTGGGCACGCTGATATATGCGATCCTGCTCATTGGTTTGATCACCTGGGGTGTTTATTATACCCATACCCATGGGAAGGTTATCCTTAACACTGCCGTACTTTTTCTTATCGTTATCGTTATCGGGTATTCCTCCTATGCTATGCTGGTTATCCGTTCCAATGCCAATCCCCCCATGGATCAGAATGATCCCGAGGACCTGTTTTCACTGCTTTATTATCTCAATCGCGAACAATATGGTGACCGGCCCCTGATCCGTGGCCAGTATTTCAATGCTCCTGCTGTTTCAACGAAGGAAGGGAAGGCCTTCCGCACTCCGAAAGACGGGAAATATGTGAAAACCGGGAACCGGGTGAAATACGTCTATGACGACCGGTTCACGACGCTGTTCCCCAGAATGTGGAGCAGCGATGAAGAACATATACGCTCCTATATCGTATGGGCAAGACTTAATGAAAAAAGCATTTACGAGGCAAGGATCGATCAGCAGGGTAATATTGTCAGGGACAGGCAGGGCAATATTGTCTATGATCATAACAAAGGAAGAAAAGCACCGACCTTTGGGCAGAACCTTAAGTTCTTATTCCGGTACCAGCTCGGACACATGTATTTCCGGTATTTTATGTGGAATTTCTCCGGACGCCAAAATGATATCCAATGTCACTCGAAAGCCGAGATCACCAAGGGAAACTGGATCACGGGCATAAAATTCCTGGATGAGATGCGACTGGGGAACCAGGATGAACTGCCTGACACTATGCTGAACAACAAAGCCAGGAACCGGTATTTTCTGCTTCCATTTTTGCTCGGGCTGGCCGGATTAATGTTTCACTATTCCCGCAACGTCAGGGATTTCTGGGTAGTGATGACACTGTTCATCATGACCGGCATTGCCATTGTGGTCTATCTGAACCAATACCCAAACCAGCCCCGTGAACGGGATTATGCCTTTGCCGGTTCATTCTATGCTTTTTCCATTTGGATCGGACTGGGCGTGCTGTCCCTCTATGCAGGATTGCGAAAAATCATTCCTTCTCACCTTTCCGCCTGGCTGGCTTCGGTGCTGGCCCTGGCTGGTGTACCAGCCATAATGGCCGCCCAGAACTGGGATGACCATGACCGCTCGGGCCGTTTTATGGCACGAGACTTCGCCTATAACTACCTGAATTCATGTGCCCCGAATGCCATACTCTTTACCAATGGCGACAATGACACGTTTCCGCTATGGTATGCCCAGGAAGTGGAAGGCATACGCACCGACGTGAGGGTGGTAAACCTCAGTTACCTGGGAGCCGACTGGTACATCGAACAGATGCAGCGCCGGGCTTACGAATCGGCACCCCTGCCCATATCCATGACAAAAGACAAATACATCTCCGGGAACAGGGACATAACCTATGTGGTTGACCGGTTTACGGATTACATCAACTTAAAGGACCTGGTCGAATGGGTTGCCAGTGATGACCCAAGGACAAAAAGCCTTCCCAACATGGAAGAAAAGATTGATTACATCCCGGGGCGCAAGTTCATCCTCCCCGTTGACTCGGCCAAAGTGCTGTCCAACGGTACGGTAAAGCCGGAAATGAAAAATAAGATGGTCAGGGAAATGAGATGGGCACTGGATCCTTCCCAGCGCTACCTGGTGAAAAACCACCTGATGGTGCTGGATATGCTGGCCACCAACAATTGGGAAAGGCCTATTTACTATGCCATCACCGTTTCAGATGACAATTACATGAACCTTGAAAAGTATTTCCAGATCCATGGGCTTGCCTATCGCATCGTGCCCATCGAATCGGAAGGCAACATGTACGGCCGGGGAGGCATTAACACCGATATCATGTTTGAGAATTTCGTTCACAAATTCAAATGGGGAGGGACTGAAAATCCGAACGTATACATCGATGAAAATGTCAGCGGGATGCTCACGAATTTCCGGAATAATTTTGGCCGGCTGGCGCTGGACCTTATCAGGGAAAACAAAAAGGATTCAGCCAGGATCGTGCTCGATAAATGCCTGCAGGTCCTTCCCGATACTGTTTTACCTTATAATATCTTCAGCCTTTCCGTTATCGACGGATATATGCAGCTGGGCGACACCGTTCAGGCCGAAAGCATACGCAATACCCTCATGGATAATGTATATGATGAGCTGGAATATTTTGTAAGCCTCGGTAAAAAATACGAGGACTACCTCATGTACGAAAAGCAGGTTGCCTTTTATGTACTGGATGAGATCCGCAGGCAGGCTTATATGAATAATCAGCAGGAATTGTTCACCGAGATTGAGGAGAAAATGCAGTATTATGGCAATACCCTGAATATTCAGATGCAATAGCCATGTTACCCTCCCGCATACCTGGACTGGTGAAGAAGCTTTACTACAGCCTCACCTGGGATCTGGACGGCCAGGGCGATACCGTTTTTCTGACCTTTGATGACGGTCCGACCCCGGGGATAACCGAACAGGTGCTGGACATGCTTAAAACCCATGAGGCCCATGCCACTTTTTTTTGCATTGGCAGGAACGCCGAACGGAATCCGGAGCTGGTCAACAGGATCAGATCCGAAGGGCATGCCGTGGGCAACCATACCTACAGTCATCTGAATGGCATGAAAACAAAGAACAGGGCTTACTACAGCGACATTCAGCTGGCCCAATCCTTTACTCCGTCGCAACTATTCAGGCCTCCCTACGGCATGATCAGCCCTTCGCAGATCAGGTACCTGAAAAAACTTTATAACATCATCATGTGGGACATCATGAGCTATGACTATGATCCTGGCGTAACCGGAAAGAAATGCCTAGGCAATGTAATGACAACAATAAAACCCGGTTCCATCGTGGTCTTTCATGATTCCGTCAAGGCTTCGGAAAAGTTGTTGTATGCACTACCGAGGGTGCTGGAGGGGGTGAGGGAGAGGGGGTGGAGATGTGGGGAGATTGGGGAGCGCTAAATCCTAAAGACCCCCCTTTATCCTGATAAATCGGGAGGATTGGTACTGTTTCAAAATCCAATACCCCCCCTTTATCCCCTGTATACCATGTCTATGGTCCATACAGGGAGGTAGAGGGGGGTTAACGGATACTTGCGTTCCCCCCATAATTATTTGTTTCTCCTAAACACCACCCCCACCCGCTGTCGCATCACCATACTCAGCAATACATCCGCCTTCGAGGCCAGTCCCTTATTCAGCCTTACCAGATAAACCATGCGGTCAAACCGCGGCTTCAGCTTCAGATCCTCTCCCCTTTCAAGGGAAATGGCCCGCAGACAATTTATGGCCAGTTTTCTTAGCAGGCCGGAACTCTCAATAGAGGATTTAATACTCCCGGGTATTTGGACCTCAAACAACACATTCAGCATCATAAAAGCCAGGTAAACTGATCTTTCCATGTTCAGCGACCGGGCGGTGGCAAGCATTTTATCCAACTCCATCCCATCCTTCTTCTTCCGGTAGAAATTCAGGATGTCCAGCAACCATGCCAGCCGGCTTAACTGGTGGCAGGCCGCGTGATAACACAGATACACAAAATACTTTTCCGACGGCAGAACCGGGATGGTGATCCCCTCAAACTCCTCCTGAACGATATCTGCAAAAAAATCCCGGTAATGGCCTGCCGTTAAAACGGTGTTGGCCAGGGGCTTTACATGCAGGTCAACCGTACATCCCGCCTTTCGGTTGAAATAATGCACTTCACGCTTGGCGGAAACAAAAAGCCTTTGCTTCCACGTACCGGTCATCAAATGCTGTTCCATGCAGACATAGTCAGCCTGCATGAATGCCTGGTGAAATGCCGCCAGGTCTCCCGGGTTGACCATCATGATATCCAGGTCAACTGACACCTTCACAGAGGCATTGCCATAAAGCATCCGGGCTAAATGTGGGCCTTTGATGACAGCATAGGGGATGCCTTTTTGATTAAAATTTTTGCACAGCGCTAACAGCTCACTGAGCTGCTGCAAGGATTTAACAGCCTGCCCGGTCATCTTTTCGCGGAGCTGTTTCAGTTCTCCGGCCAGAACCGGTGATGGATTCAGCTGAAAATAATTGAAAAGGTAATATTCGATCTTGTGCTGTGCGGACAATGCAGCCAGTTTGGCGTATTCGTCCCTATTAATATTTTTTGATCCCGCTTCAGCTATTCCTGATATCCCGGATTCAATAATATCCAACAAATCCTTCAGCTGAGCAGGAAAGTATTTATTTCTCTCTTGTCTTAACATTGCAGGATCAGCCATGATCTTTGAAATATAACATGATCATCAGATAAGTATAAAAGGCACCCGGCATCAGGTAATTCATATCTTTTTTATCCCGTTTTACCAGCTTTTCATACCATTGCGAAAAGCGGGAAAAGTCGAAGATCTCATTCAGATATGAAGAACCGGAACAGGAATTGATTAACTCAAATAATAATTCCTTCTCCTTTATAAAGCTATATCGCATTTGCGGTATTGTTGACCCTGCTTTATCATCCCGCTTCCATATCATTTCAGGGACAAAGTCCTTTATTGCCTGGCGGAACACATATCTATTAATGCCATGATGCTGCTTCATCCAGGGTGGAAATGCCAGGTAAGTTTCCATCAGGTCAATATCCCATAGTGGATAACGATACTCTATGCCATATTGAGCTGCAGCGGTGTAACAGTATTCCATGCGCTGGGGCACATGATCAAGCATGAATCTGTCATATTGACGGAAGGTGACTTTCTTTCGACATGGCTTTCTAAAATTGTCCCCAAGGCGTTTTCTTAATGCATTTTTTACAGTAAATGCTGGTATTATTGGCAGATTGGTAAAGCGCCTGTCAAGTAATTCAGGGGTGAAAACACCAGACTTAAACTTCGGATGATATATCAGGGATTTAAGATATCTGCCACCGATAATGCCAGGCTTTAGTAACGATTTAATTGTGACTCCCTTATAATACAATTCATCCAATATCACTTTCCATAGATGTTCATTTATAAGTTCATTCCATGGCATGGCGATGCGGGCAGAAACCAGCTCGTCGCCGCCAAAGCCGGAAAGCAATGCCTGCATACCCTGTTCCCCCGCAGCCATATAAATGCCCCGGTTGAAAACATTATAATTTTGCTGAACGAAACATCCCTGAATATCATTTGAATATTGAAGCAATCCAGGAATCGTACAGCCTAAACCGTCAACACCGAACCATCGAAGAGGTTTAAATTTGACCATACCGTCAATGAATTCCTGCTCATCCTTAAATTCAATACCGGTATCTGAGGGGAAAATATTGGAAAATGCAGTTATGGATAATTCTTTTTGCGATGCGTAATCCCCAGCAATACCGGTTACTGCCGATGAGTCCAGGCCGCCGCTCAGTTCGCAACCCAATTCTGACACCCTTGCACAACGCATATTTACAGCGTTTATCAGTTTTTCGCGGAATAATACAACATAATCCTCTTCCACATGCAATTGAATTCTCTTTTCAGGATCAGGCTTCCAATATTGAGAAATTTGGATATAACCTTTTATTTTTTGTAAATAATGCCCCGGTTTTAACCTGAACATATTCTCAAAAGGAGAAAATTCTTTTTTAGTTTTTACCGTAACCAGGGTATCCAAAAGGTATTCATAACGCAGGGCCGGTTTGGTTTTAAAAAAAGCCAGCACATAACGCAATTCCGATCCAAAAACAAAAACATTTTGCTGAAAACAATAGAAAAACGGCCTCACCCCCATAGGGTCCCTTCCGCAGAATATCTCGCCCGTTTCCCGGTTAAAGACCACAAAGGCAAAGTCCCCGTACAGGTATTTCACACATTCTCTTCCCCATTTCATCCACGCTTCCAGAACAATCCTTGTATCACTTTTTCTTCCTTCCTCATTCTCATTCTGTTTCTCATTCTCATTCTGATTCCTTCTACCCATCTTCCTAACCAGTTCCTCTCTTTTATACAAACTCACATCCCCCACCACCACCCATGGCCCTGCAATCGCCAGGGTTTCCTTCCCCTCAATCAAAGGATTCTCCGCAACAGCAGCCGCGGCCACAAACCCTCCATTAACCCCGATTGTTTCAATTTTCCGTGGTTTAATATACTTCGCCGCTCTCATCATCCGGCTGATCGTTTCAGGATCCTGCTTCTGCAGATTAGTATTCAGTATTCCAAAAATCGGAGGCATAATTATTCTTATTGCGCCTAAATTACGTTGTTCTTTTTGAATCGTCAAATCAAGACGGGAGCCATGTCATTTGGTTAAGCAATTCTGTTCAAACAGCTTTACCTCCTCACCCCCTCCCCTCTCCTGAAGGAGAGGGGCGATTGCTCGTGCTTATGGTTAAGTCATTGCTATTAATGATGATTAATAATTTTAAGATTCCTGCCACTTCTCACTGACGCTGCCGCTTAATAATCTCGTTCCTGCTTATCACTCGTCACTCGTCACTTCTTCATCATTTTTCACTTTTCTTTTTTCACTATTCACTGTTTTACTAATTTTGTCCCATGCCCGGCAAAAAAAAATATCCATACAGCTACCACACATACGGCCTCAACATCCTGTCGCAACTGCCGGTGACCGGTTTTGAGCCTGCGCCAGTGGAAACCGCCGATGTGCATATTCATAAAGGACAGGTGCCTGAAACGCTTGAGAACATTATTAACCAGGGCGTTCTTTACCAGTCCAATGAAAGTGAATTCCTGTTGCGACTGGAAAAGGTGGCTGCCTATTATGTAAGGAACGGCAATGAAATTATAATACAGCGCCTGGGCCAGTCTTCTGAAGGAGAGATCTCCGCCTTTCTTTCAGGCACTTCATT
>Ga0105101_10000491_pt1 | contig 16456 bp, 11 predicted proteins | sample PPLLak21cMay2015_2_FD_87037 | JGI IMG/M metagenome (GOLD analysis project Ga0105101, IMG submission 87037) | Freshwater sediment microbial communities from Prairie Pothole Lake near Jamestown, North Dakota, USA - PPLs Lake P8 Core (1) Depth... | ecosystem: Environmental > Aquatic > Freshwater >... | reverse complement strand
CTTATCAAGCTCCTCTGCAGGATCATGGACAGGAAGCTTGGCCGGCCGGCAGGTACATCAGAAAAACTCATTACTTTCGTTAAAGACCGTCCCGGTCATGATCTGAGGTACGCAATTGATTCATCCAAACTCCGGAAAGAGCTGGGCTGGGAACCAATTCCGGATTTTGAAGCAGGTCTTGAAAAGACTGTAGACTGGTATCTTTCAAATACCCGATGGCTGGAGAATGTTATCTCCGGTGATTATGAAAAATATTATTACTCAATGTACTCAGGAAGATAACTGAGCTCACCTGATATGACTTACACGTTCGATCAGCTCATCTCCCAGGGCGGTTTTCTGTTTAATATGGTCGTGTATTGCTGAAACAACGCTGTTTGATTCAAATTCACCCCTTACCTGTTCAAAATCGCGTTTCTTGATCTCATCACCGCCGTCTATCCCGAAGCCGGTCATTGATGAAAGATTGAATTCTTTCCTGGCATCCTCGTAAAGAAGTTTATCCAGATTTATTACGCTGCTTTTCCATTTCTGCACCATGCCTACCACATCACTGAGCGTGAATTGACTGACCGGTTTCCCTACCTCTTTTTCAATCCTCTCACAAGCCCATGTCCATTCCCATTCATAGTATGACTTGTGCATTTTCCTGAACTCTTCTTCAATACGGGCAAGCGAAGATATTTTTCCTGATTCAATATCGTCAAGAAGCTTATCAATTACCACCTGAGGAGCAATCAGTCCCGCCAGGTCGACCCATTCACCATTACCCGGCGATTTGTCGGGAGCGAGCCTCTGCCGCAGATCATCGTTCGATCTGAACTGCAGGTTCTCAAGCCTTTTTATCAATGAATTGCCAAGAAATTTATTTATGCCTGTCTGATACAGTTCTATCCCTCTGTCCAGGGAAGGGCCTTTTATCAGCATGTTATTATAGGTATAGGATGCTGAAACCGCTCCGGCAACCGATTTGATCTTCCGCAAAAGATCTCTCCCTTCAAACATTTTACGTATTGTATAAGGGCTCAGGAGATTGAAATTAACCTGATCAATTATCTCCGGATCTTTTCTTCTGTCACGTACAGGCCACTTCTGTGCATCCCTTATTGTCCCTACACTCCTGAGGTTGATTCCCGGAACAAGAATGCTTTCATCATTGCTTTCTATCAGATATGAGAATGGCAGGGAGGAGGTATCCATATTTTTATAATGCCTTCCCATTACAAGAGTGAAAGGGCCAATGCGTGCCGGCCACAGCAGGTAAGAATCGCTTGTCGTTTTTGAGCCCCTTTCCATAATTCCCTGGTGGATCGGACCAAGCTTATACATGTGGTTGCTCTGATTCGATCCGCTTCCGGCATTCATAAACGAAAAGATCCCGGCAATGAGAAGTGTTGATTTATGATGAGTAACAGTATAGGGGCCTGCGAATATTGAACAGGCTTCCCCGTGATACCCTGCACAATTGGCAAAGAAAAGGGAGTTTTCAGCCGAATAATGTTTACCCAGAACACAACCCTGACCTATGAAACATTTGTCTATAAGAGTTGATTCAGTAACTATCGTTCCGGAACAGACGATGAAATGTTCCATTATAACTCCGGGACCGATATATACCGGATCGTCCTGGCTGCTGTTAATGGAACCTTCATTCAGACTTATTGCACCTTCAATCAGGCTGAAAGGACCAATTCTTACATTTTTGACGTCGCGGCAGTTAAGGACCCTTGAATTCCGGCTTATTGTACCTCTGTCTGCGCTTATCGATCCGGAATAAGCGTCCACCATTTCCTCAATCTTTCTGATGGCTTTATCCCTGTGTCTGTAAAGAGCAATTACATATGCCAGGTGAGCTGAAAGCCGGTCCCAGATCCTGACTGAACGACCTCCGGTTTCATTGAGAACTGCAACCACGGTTCCGTTTCCGAAGGATGATTTCCCCTGGGTGTGAATCTTTCCGCAATTCCTTATAACAACGTCATCTTCAATATTGTAATTCGCGATATAATCCCCGATATTAGTGATCAGCACGTTTGAGCCTATTGTACAATTATGGATATGGGCATTTGATATCCCGCAACTGCTTGTGACGCCTGATTCATCAGTGTATGTCTTTCCGCAGGCTCCGACCTTTACATCACCTGAAAAAGTGACATTAATGAACAGAGAAGGATCAAATCCCCCTGTGACTTTAACCATCTTCCAGTCATCACACCTGCAACCGCCGGCTTTCAGTGTTTTAATTTCAGGAGTGGTAAGTTCACGGTACTTTACTGACGGGCTCATATAAAAATAAATTTAAGAATGATCATTCCACCGTTACTGATTTGGCCAGGTTTCTGGGCTGATCAACATTGCATCCTCTGAGTACGGCAATATGGTACGACAGCAACTGAAGAGGAATAACGGCAAGAAGGCCTGAAAAAGCTGTAAGAGTTTCCGGAACTTCCAGAACAAAATCGGCCATTTTTTTAATGATTTCGTCACCTTCAGTAATGATTGCAATTACCTTTCCTTTTCTTGCTTTGATCTCCTGGATATTGCTTATAATCTTATCGTAAGTATCATCTTTTGTTGCGACAACAACTACAGGCATGTTTTCATCTATCAGAGCTATAGGGCCATGTTTCATTTCTGCAGCCGGATACCCTTCAGCATGAATATATGAGATCTCCTTCAGCTTCAGCGCCCCTTCAAGCGCCACAGGGAATAGATAGCCTCTTCCCAGGTAAAGTGCATTTTGTGTATTACGGAATTCTTTTGAAAGTTCAAGAGCCTGATCATTCACCCTGAGAGTTTTTTCAATTTTCCCCGGCACGGAAACCAGTTCGGTGATAAGATCTTTGTAATTTGAATCTGAGATGATCCCTTTCAGATGGCCTATCTCGAATGCCATCATGGCCAGAACAGTGACCTGGGTTGTGAATGCTTTTGTTGAAGCAACGCCGATTTCCGGACCGGCATGTGTATAGACTCCTGCGTCTGTTTCGCGCGGAATACTGCTCCCGACCACATTGCATATCCCAATCACCATCGCACCTCTTGCTTTCGCCATCTTCACTGCTGCAAGGGTGTCGGCTGTTTCACCGCTCTGGCTTATTGCAATAACGATATCACCCCCTTTAATAATAGGATTCCGGTACCGGAATTCCGAAGCATATTCAACCTCGACAGGTATCCTCGTATACTCCTCAAAGAAGTATTCCCCGATAAGGCCGGCATGCCACGAGGTTCCGCAGCCAACAATAATAATTCTTTCAGCATGTGACATGGCATCCAGAACATTATGAAGACCTCCAAGCATTACCCCGGAGTGGTCGGGAAGCACCCTTCCCCTGAAAGTATCGTGAATAGCCCTTGGCTGCTCAAAGATTTCTTTCAGCATAAAATGCGGAAATCCTTCCTTGTCAATCTCCCCGATTTTAAGATCTATCTCTTTTATGACAGGTTCTATCTTTTCTATTCTTATTGTTTTGAGTACGAGTTCGTCTTTTTTTATAATAGCAAGATCATCATCGTTGAGATAAATTACTCTCTGGGTATGCTCAACAATCGGGGTAGCATCAGAGGCAATGAAGTTTTCGCCATCCCCCACTCCGATTACAAGAGGACTGCCCTTTTTGGCAGCGAATAGTTTATCTGGTTCATTTGTACAAATGATCACCAGTCCATATGCCCCCTCAACCCTGTTAAGGGCAAGAGTAATTGCCTGTTCTGCAGTAAGATCGCCTTCAATGTAAAGATGCTCCATAAGGTTGGCCAGCACCTCGGTATCGGTCTGGCTTGAAAAGATGATCCCCCTCCCCTCAAGATGCTTTTTCAGGAGGTTATAATTTTCGATTATTCCGTTATGAACCACAATGAATTTACCTCTGAATGAAACCTGCGGATGTGCATTAAGTTCGTTAGGCTCGCCATGTGTCGCCCACCTGGTGTGACCCATTCCGGCCGTCCCGTCAAAATCCGACTTCATTACCATCTCTTCGAGATCGATTACCCTGCCTTTGCACTTGAATATTTTAGTGTCGCCATTGATAAGAGCCATGCCTGCAGAATCGTATCCGCGATATTCAAGGAGTTTCAGACCATTTAGGATTATAGAACGGGCAGGTTTGGAACCAATATAGCCAACAATTCCACACATAATAAGATTGTTTATACTATAAAGAACACGATTTCAGGAATAAGGTTCGGATATATCAGAACCTTGTATATGTAAATTCGAATCTTACGGGAGTGTTGCTGTCGTTTGCTTTGAGGATAACATTATTCGAAGATCCCGGCAAAAGGAATAATTCAAAAGATGTTGTCAGGCTGCCTGAAGTGTCCTCAAGATAACGTTGCACATAGGTGGCAATGTTAATATTGTAAACATTTTTTGTGGTGTCAGGTGTACCATCGTAGAATGCTGGTCCGATTGAATAATCCGGAACAATAAACCTCTCTCCGGTATTTGTAAGGTACCTTAGATATACCTGTGCAGGAATTGTCGAGGGTTTATAAACATCATTATCATAAACCACCGGCATTATCAGCCTGGCTTTATTGACAGAGATATTCTGCAGCAAAGGATCATTTTTTATGTTTTCCAGTCCCGGAACAATTATTTTAGTAAATACTCCATTCATCATCTGAACATATGACATTGTATCAGCGTAACCATCATTAATATGTGTAATCCTTTTATCGGGATCTGCAGTACTTAAATCGTGTTTGTACAGATTGAAGGCTGCGTTACGGCTTATAGCGTCGATTATAAAGTAAAACTCCTTTTTGTTGTCATCCGGATCTCTCAGGAAAAAAACGAAAAAATTCGTATAGGTGCCTGTTGCACCCGGAGGATCAATGCTTAATGTAGCAAAAACCGGATCTTCGGGAGAGGTCAGCTGAAACAGCAATCCTTTGAAATATGACCTGAAATCAGGTTTCGTGGAGCTGTGAAAGAGCATTGAATCGGTTCGTGTTACATGAACCCCGAAACCGACCGGAATGTCAATCACAATATCATTAATCGTATCTGCCTTCAGTTCCGGCAGAGCAATGTCGGTTACAGTGAATCCCGTAAGCGGTACATCCTGGCTTGAATAATAGGCTGCAGTATCATAGATCTGTTCGGAAATCTCGGAAAGTGTCAGGTATTGAGGTTTATCAACCGCTCCCTGGACGTTAAGCAGTTCCATGTAAAGTTTGATCGAATCAATTATGGTATATGTGGTGTCCCAGGCTGATCCAAGCCGGATCTGTGTTACAAATTCGGCTGTGGTGGTTCCGAAGTAGGGATCAGTTAATTGTCCGAGATATGAGGTGGATGGATTATCTGATTCGATTGAATCACTGTACATTGTGAATGATCTCACTTTAATGGAATCGGTCGATAAAATGTTGACAAAATCCCCGGGCGGAAGTATTCTTTTGCCTATTTTTGAAGGATCTTCCTCGCATGAACCTGCGATAAAATTAATCCCTGCAACAAGTATTAGAGAAAGGGCTTTTAGAATATTATTAAAAAATAATCTTTGGAGGCAAAAGGAGCTATGATAGAATTTTGTCATAAAAATCATTATAGGCATCTATATACTGTGTCTCATCTTTGTAAGACAATACAGGTAATTTTATTGTCTTAAGGTATTTCGTTAATTCTTCATTAATATCTTCACTCCCGAGAATGATCCCGTCAGAGTATTTTATTGCAAGTTTCGAAACATTAATATAATCGGGTTTTTTTACCAGCTTGAGATTCTCCCCGTCTATTCCGTCAAAACGTAGTTTATCTGCGAATGTTGATCTAAACGGAGTTTTAAATTCATTATTGTAAATTGAATAGATAATTTTGTAATTATGGAACAGCGGATCATCGCTGTAAATGCTGCGGAGATAAACCGGTACCAGGGCTGACATCCAGCCGTGACAGTGTACTATATCGGGTGCCCAGCGAAGCTTTTTGACAGTCTCAATTACACCTCTGGCAAAGAAGAGTGCACGTTCATCATTATCCTCAAATTCACGTCCTGATGCATCAGTGACTATATGTTTCCTCTGAAAATAATCGTCATTATCGATAAAATAAACCTGCATTCTTGCACTCTGGATCGATGCTACTTTTATAATCAGCGGATGATCAGTATCGTCAATAATGAGATTCATCCCCGATAACCGGATCACTTCATGGAGCTGGTTCCTCCGCTCATTTATACAGCCATATCTTGGCATAAATGTACGGATTTCCTTCCCCCTTTCCTGGATGCCCTGGGGTAGATATCTGCCTATTTTTGATAACTTGGTTTCACCTAAGTAAGGAGTGATCTCCTGTGAAATGAATAATACCTTCCTGCTTTCCATTTCCCTCCCTGGATATGCCATTTCTTAACAAGGTGCAAAGATAATAATAAAAAATGAGATAATTACAAATAGCCGGCTACTGGTATTTAACAAAAGACCCCATTTTTTATTACCCCCCCGGCCTCATTCTCTATGCCATAGAATTAACTCGCTTCCGTTATATTGAATTTAACGCTAGATTTGCTTTCAAATTCCACGAAAATGAAGGTGATCAAAAAAGTCAGTGAGCTTCAGGAAATTATAAAAGGCCTGAATATGAGCCCTTTGGGTCTTGTTCCCACAATGGGAGCTCTCCATAAGGGACATCTTTCACTGGTCAGAAACGCCATAACCGAATGCCCGCTCATTGTTGTGAGTATATATGTCAATCCCACTCAGTTTAACGATAAGGATGACCTCAGAAATTATCCAAGACCGATTGAAACTGACATTGCCAACTTAAACAAAGTACTAAGGGAAAACGACATTGTTTTCAATCCTGATGATAATGAAATTTATCCGGTTGAGGATAAAAGAGTATTCTCTTTCGGGAACCTTGATAATGTGATGGAGGCGTTGCACCGGCCGGGTCATTTTAATGGTGTGGCAAAAGTTGTCACCAGGCTGTTTGATATTATTAACCCCGATGTGGCATTTTTTGGCCTGAAGGATCTTCAACAGCTGGCGGTAATACGGGAGCTGGTAAGGCAGGAGGGATACAGAATAAGGATTGTGGAAAATCCTATAATAAGAGAGTCAGACGGATTGGCGATGAGCAGCAGGAACACGCTTCTTGAACCGGAACTCCGGAAAAAGGCATCAATAATCTACAAAACATTATCAACAGCCGCAGGGATGCTCAGGAAACATGATCTACCTGAGATCAGGGAGTTTGTAAAGAAAAGAATCGGGAAATCGGGCATGTTCAGTGTCGAGTACTTTGAGATTGCCGACGAACGGGAACTTATCCCGGTGAGCAGTAAAAGCGAGATAAGGAAAAACAGGCAGTATTATGGATGCATCGCTGTCATGGCCGGTAAGATAAGATTAATAGATAATATTGAATTCCCGGTGGTGGCATAAATCAAAAGGTTAATTAACTTTGTGCCTTTATTTTTACCCCATTATGTTAATTGAAATATTAAAATCAAAGATCCACAGGGTTACCGTCACGGAAGCGAACCTGAACTACATAGGGAGCATTGCTATTGATGAAGATCTGATGGATGCAGCAAATATAATTGAAAACGAAAAAGTCCAGGTCCTGGACCTCAATAACGGAGAGCGTCTCGAAACATATGTTATTAAAGGTGAAAGAGGTTCCGGTGTAATTTGTTTGAACGGAGCGGCTGCAAGAAAGGTCCTGCCCGGTGATATTCTGCTTATTATGTCTTATGCCACGATGGATTTTAATGAAGCCAAATCCTTCCGACCGGTTATTATTTTCCCGGATACTAAAACCAACAAACTGATCTGAACTTGAAAAAAGTCCTGAAGCAGGCTCTGAAATTTCTTGTCTTCCTTTCCATTGGTGTTCTTCTACTTTGGCTTGCTTTCCGTAATGTCAAATTTGATGCCCTTGGTGCCGGACTCAGGGAGGCAAACTATTTTTTTGTGTTTCTCTCAGTCACTATTGATGCAGTGGCATTTCTCAGCCGTGCCCGCCGGTGGGAACTGATGATAAATCCGCTCGGTTACAAACCAACCTTCTGGCATACGTTTCATTCCATGATGACTGGTTACCTTGCAAACCTTGCCCTGCCCAGGATAGGTGAAATTACCCGCTGTGTTGTCCTCGGGAAAAAAGAAAAAATCCCTTTTGATAAACTTATCGGAACAGTAGTGGTGGAAAGAGCTATCGATATTGTCGCCCTCATATTTTTGTTGATAGCAATGATCTTTACAAGTGGTGCTAAGATTAATCAGTTTCTTAATGAAACTATTCTGGTACCCCTCCGGGAAAAAGTATTTACCCCTTTTGGATTAACCTGGTTAATATGGGTGGTTCTGCTGCTCTTTGCCGGCATCACGTTATTTCTTATAATAAAATACAGGAAGAACCTCAGGAAAAGAGTGTTCTTTTCAAAGATATTCGATCTTTCGAAGGGTATAATCGTCGGACTGAAATCAATTACCGGCCTTAAAAGAAAATGGGAATTTATCTTCCACACACTATTTATCTGGATATGCTATGTCTTGATGACATGGGTGGTTGTATTTGCTATTGACAGCACATCACATCTTGATCTGGGTAATGCAATTTTTCTTCTGGTAATCGGAGGATTTGCCATGGTAGCACCGGTACCCAACGGAATCGGGGCATTTCATTATATAATATCGCGCGGACTTATAATCGTATTAGGTGTCAACCTTGAAGACGGAGCATTATATGCAATTCTGACTCATGAATCCCAGTTATTACTCATTGTCATTATCGGCTCTGTTTCTGCATTCATGATGCTCGAAAAGCGCAAGAAACATGATTTGAAAGATCCCAGCTAAACCTATTATGACAAGAAACAAAACTGTTTTTGTCTGCCAGAATTGTGGTGCCGAATCCCCGAAATGGATTGGCAGATGCCCTTCCTGTAAGGAGTGGAACACTTACCATGAGGAGATAATTGCACCCGTAACTTCACGCGAAGCATCATATATTTCAGGTAAGGAAAAGAGAAATCCTGAACTTCTTGATAATATTAAAGCTGACGAAAAGGATCGTAAAAAAACCGGGATTTCCGAGCTCGACCGGATACTTGGCGGGGGTATGGTAAGCGGATCGCTGATACTTCTCGGGGGGGAGCCCGGAGTAGGCAAATCAACACTTGCACTTCAGCTTGCACTTGCGTTAAAGCAGGTAAAAGTACTTTATGTATCAGGTGAAGAGAGTGAAGAGCAGATCAGTCTGAGAGCCCGCAGGCTTAAGAAATCCAATCCTTCCTGCTACATACTCACCGAAACCGGGCTCGAAAACATTCTGGCTCACTCTGAAAACCTGAAGCCGGGATTAATAATCATCGATTCAATACAGACAATTTCCACCAACATGCTGGAATCCTCTGCCGGATCTGTTTCACAGGTCCGTGAAAGTGCAGCGCAGCTTCTTAAATATTCGAAAATAACCGGGATACCAATTGTCCTCATCGGTCATATAACAAAGGATGGAACACTGGCCGGACCAAAAGTCCTGGAACATATTGTGGATGTTGTCCTCTACTTTGAAGGCGACAGCAACTATATATACCGCATCCTCCGCTCCGTGAAAAACAGGTTCGGATCCACATCCGAAATCGGGATTTTCGAAATGCTGGAGTCGGGCTTGAAAGAGGTAAACAATCCCTCCGAACTCTTCATTAACCAGCATGATGAACCGCTTAGTGGAATTTCCATTGCAGCAACAGTCGACGGTCTGAGGCCATTTCTTATTGAAACACAGGCTCTTGTGAGCAGTGCAGTATATGGAACTCCTCAGCGAAGCGCCACCGGATACGATATCCGCAGGCTGAACATGCTGCTGGCTGTTCTCGAAAAGAGGGCGGGATTCAAACTGGCTGTCAAGGATGTTTTTTTGAATATTGCAGGCGGAATTAAAGTAAGCGATCCTGCCATCGACCTGGCTATTATAAGTGCTGTTCTTTCCTCAAACCTGGATATTCCAATCGCCCGGGAGGTTTGCTTCGCAGGTGAAACAGGATTATCAGGAGAGATCCGACCTGTCTCAAGAATCGAACAACGTGTACGTGAAGCATCAAAAATGGGTTTTAAGAAAATATACCTTTCAAAATATCACAGGAATATTTCACTCAAGGGTATTGAAATTGAGGTGGTTTCTGTTGGAAAAATTGAGCACCTTGTAAGAGCATTGTTCAGCTAAGAACTACCCCGTTGCGCCGTTGCACCGTTGCACCGTTGCTCCGTTCAATACCTGTCCCTCAGCGGATTATCGCTCCTCGTACTTTCCCGTTTGACCTTTTCGCAATCGAGTTCTATATTAAATCCGGATGGACGTTCAAACTCATCCGCCTCCATGATCCCGAACTGAGGATCGTCATATAATTTTCTGAGGAATATTGCAAAGACCGGCAATGCCATATTTGCACCCTGACCTTCTCCAAGCGTTTCAAAATGAATCGCTCTGTCCTCCCAGCCGCTCCATACGCCACCGACAAGGTTCGGGGTAACCCCCATAAACCATCCGTCTGACTGCTCCTGAGTGGTTCCTGTCTTCCCTCCTATCTGGTTCATAAGCATGTAAGGCTCCCTTCTCATTCTTATCCCGGAGCCGGTCTGTACAACTCCCTGGAGCAGGCTCAGCATCAGGTAAGCTGTCTCTTCATCCAGTACTTCCTCTATCTTTGGAGTGAATCTTGAAATGACATTTCCGTTCTTGTCCTCGATCCGGGTGACATACATCGGTCGTGTATAAACTCCTTTATTTGCAAAAGTACCATAGGCCCCAACCATCTCCTCAAGCTTTACATCGGAGGTCCCAAGGAAAATGGAATAAACAGGATCAATGAAGCTCCTGACCCCCATTTTATGCATGAGGTCAACCACTGTCGATGGACTGAATTGCTCCATGAGCCAGGCCGAGATATAGTTTTCGGATTGGGCCAGTCCCCATTTAAGGGTAACCATCTTCCCGTGATAAGCCTTGTTTCCCGAGCTTTTGGGTGTCCAGGGAATTGAGTCTCCGACATCGAAGGAACGCGGTATATTCTCCACTTCATAACACGGAGAGTAATCATTCTGCATTGCGATTGTATAAAGAAACGGCTTTATTGTGCTTCCTACCTGTCTTCTTTGCTGGGTACAGACATCATATTTGAAATATCTGAAATCAGGACCGCCAACATAAGCTTTAACATACCCGTTAGAAGGTTGCATCAGAAGCATGCCCGATCTTATGTAGTATTTATAATACCAGATTGAATCCAGGGGTGTCATAATCGTATCGATCTCGCCTCTCCAGGAAAATACCCTCATCCGCACTTTTGTGTTGAATGCGAGCATTATAGAATCTTCCGGCGCACCTCTTGCCCTCATGATATAATATCTGTCGCTCTGTCTGAGTGACCTCATTATAAGCTCGTCGATGACCTTTTTTGGCAGATAATCGGAATAGGGAGGATTTTTAAATGTCTTTGCCCTTGCATAAAAATCGGGTTGTACCTCGTTGGATAGATGCTCTGCCAGAGCTTCTTCGGCATACTGCTGCATCTTTGCATTTACAGTCGTGTAGATCTTAAGGCCATCTTTGTAAATATCATAATTGGAACCGTCAGGCTTTTTGTTCTTGTTGCACCATCCGTAGAGCGTATAATTTTCCCATTCCCAAAGGGCATCATCATAGGATGCCTGCTGAACATATTTATTCCTGTCAGGTTCAGGCCTGGTCATGGTATTTCTCAGATATTCCCTCAGGTATGTTGCAAGACCTGTATTGTGATCTTCAATCTGGAAGTCAAGTAAAATGGAATCCTGTTTGACGGAATCACAAAGTTTCCTGTCGATATAACCGTATTTAGCCATCTGTGACAGGACTACATTCCTTCGCTGCAACATACGGTCATAATTCCTTACAGGATTATACAATGTGGAAGCCTTAAGCATCCCGATAAGAACCGCAGCATCTTCAATCTTCAGTGAATCGGGTGTTGTATTGAAATAAACCCTTGCAGCCGATTTTATACCAATTGCCTGGTAATTAAAATCATACTTATTGAGATACATCGCAATGATCTCCTCCTTTGTATAGCTCTTTTCCAGCTTGACAGCTGTCTGCCACTCCTTGAATTTTGTGACTCCGAGCCTGATCTTCCTGACAAGTGCCGAGACGTTTGCTGTGTCTCTCGGATAAAGCTGCTTTGCCAGCTGCTGTGTTATTGTGCTCCCGCCACCGGTATTCTGTCCTAGCAGAATAGTACGGAACAATGCCCGTGCGATTCCGCGGACATCAATCCCCGAATGCCGGTAATACCTGATATCTTCGGTTGCTATCAAAGCTGCAATAAGGTAGGGTGACAGGTCCTTATAATCAGTCCAGGTTCTGTTTTCGATACTGATCTTACCAAGTAGAATCTCATCTTCTGAATATACCTCGGCTGCCAGGTAATATTCCGGATTTTCGAGCTGAGTGAAAGATGGCATTGGCCCGAGCTTTTCGAGGGATATCAGGATAAAAATCAAAATCACCAGAACAAAGGGAAAAGCAAAGATTGACCAGAACCAGGTCAGGTATTTTTTGTAGTTTGTCTTACTGTCCATCTGAAGAGGAAATTTGCTTTAAAATTAGCAAAATATTAAAGAATCTTAACGGTTTATTTTGAAGTTTGGTACCTAATTGATTTACTTTGTCGTGTTTTTTAAAGCAAAAAAATCCCGCTGCAAATGATCGAAAACCTTGTAATTGTTGAATCGCCTGCAAAGGCAAGAACCATTGAGAAGTTCCTGGGAAAGGATTTTCACGTTGTATCCAGTTTCGGGCATATAAGAGATCTCGCCAAAAAAAACCTGGGCATAGACATTACGAATGATTTTAATCCCGACTATGAGATTCCTAAAGAAAAAGCAAAGGTTGTAAGTGAGCTGCGAAAGGCTGCAAAGGAGTCTAAAACCATCTGGATCGCCTCTGATGAAGACCGCGAAGGAGAAGCGATAGCGTGGCACCTTGCGGCAGTTCTCGGTCTTGATCTGGCAACAACACGCAGGATTGTTTTCCATGAGATAACCAAAGATGCAATTACCGCAGCAGTTGAAAATCCCAGGAGGATCGACATGAACCTGGTCAATTCACAGCAGGCACGCCGTATACTTGACAGACTGGTTGGTTTTGAGATATCGCCTGTCCTGTGGAAAAGGGTACAACCCTCACTTTCGGCAGGCAGGGTTCAGTCTGTGGCAGTCCGGCTTATTGTTGAACGTGAAAGGGACATTATCTCTTTCAAACCGGAATCGGCATTCAGAGTCAATTCGATTTTCAGGATTGATGAAAAGAATCCCGAAAGCGCCATTATAAGGGCTGAGGCTTCAAAAAGATTTCCTGATGAGAAAGAAGCCGGAAAGTTCCTCGAACTATGTAATTCCGCGGAATTTGAAGTTACAAATGTGACCGTGAAGCCCGGAACCAGGTCTCCCGCACCACCATTCACAACTTCAACGCTTCAGCAGGAAGCGTTCCGGAAGCTCGGATTTTCAGTTGCGCAGACAATGGCTGTAGCCCAAAAACTTTATGAGGAAGGAAAGATCACATACATGAGAACCGACTCCACAAATCTCTCAAAACTTGCCCTGTCAAAGGCACGTGAAGTGATCATTTCGGGATTTGGTGAGAAGTATTCAAAAACACGCCAGTACGTAACAAAATCAAAAGGTGCGCAGGAAGCACATGAAGCAATACGACCTGCCTATCTCGATAATCAGAATATCTCCGGCAGCCAGAATGAAAAAAAGCTTTATGAGCTTATCTGGAAACGGACTATTGCCTCACAGATGGCAGATGCTGCAATTGAAAAAACTACCATTTCAATTAAGATGAACAACTCATCCGTGATATTCAGTGCGACAGGTGAAGTGATTAAGTTTGACGGATTCCTGAAAGTATATACAGAATCGACCGATCAGGAAAACGGTGATGAGGATAAGGATCTTCTGCCTCCTGTTGAACAGGGAATGCCGCTGTTCTATAACATAATAACTGCTATTCAAAAGTACACGATGCCTCTTCCACGATATTCCGAAGCAAGCCTTGTAAAAAAACTTGAAGAGCTTGGTATTGGAAGACCATCAACCTATGCTCCCACTATTTCCACAATTCAACACAGGGGGTATGTTACACGCGAAGACAGGCCGGGAGAAAAACGGCAGATAAAAATATTCACACTCGAAAACGGGAAGGTTATTCCAACAACCAAAACAGAAGTTACGGGTAAAGAGAAATCAAAACTCTTTCCTCAGGACATCGGTATGATCGTGAATGACTTTCTCGTTGAAAACTTCTCTGAAATCGTTGATTATCATTTTACTGCAGAAGTTGAGGAACAGTTTGACGAGATAGCCCTGGGTAAAGTAAAATGGACAGGAATGCTGCGCAACTTCTACTTACCATTCCATAAAACAATCGAAACAACTCTCGAGAAAAAAGAAAGACAGACAGGCGTAAGAGTTCTGGGTAACCATCCCGATACCGGAGAACCTGTTTCGGTGAGAATGGGCCGGTTCGGCCCGGTTGCACAGATCGGCAGTTCAGACAACGACAATAAACCAAGGTTTGCCAGCCTTACCCGCGACCAGCTCATTGAAACAATTACACTCGAAGAAGCTTTAAATCTGTTCCGGCTTCCTAGATCCCTGGGCCAGTCCGAAAATGAAGAAATTGTTGTGGGTACCGGCAGGTTCGGACCATATGTCCGGTTTAAAGGCAAATTCTACTCTTTGAAAAAGGGGGTGGACGATCCCTATATTCTTACTATGGAAAGAGCTCTTGAAATAATCCGGGAAAAGACGGAAAGTGAAAAGAAAAAGATCATCAGGGATTTTGGTGATATCCTGGTCCTGAACGGCAGGTACGGGCCCTATCTTACCCGGGAAAAACAAAACTACAGGCTTCCTAAAGGTACAGATGCGGAAAAGCTTACGAGGGAAGATTGTATAAAGATCATCGAAAAGAGCAGTAAAAATAAATAGAGTACCCGATCAGCCACCATGACAGACCTGAATGATTATTTTAATCCGGTAAGTATTGAAAGTCCTGTTTATGAACATCTTGCATCCCAGGCAGGTTTCCCTCACAACATCGTGATCCATACCGAAAATGCACCACTGAAGGATCTGAACAGATTTAAAATCGCAATTCTGGGAGTTCCGGAAGGAAGAAATTCGCCCGGCAACGGATCACAGAAAGGACCTGATGCCGTAAGGAAAGAGCTGTACAAGCTTGCACGGATCCCGGGCAAATCGAAAATTATTGATCTGGGGAACATGAAACAAGGTGTCACCTTTAACGATTCTGTTGCAGGTCTGACGGATATCCTGACATTTCTCATCAACACTAGCATTTTTCCGGTGATCATTGGCGGCTCCAGCGCACTGGCAGCCGCTCTCGACAAGTCATTGACCAGCCTGAAAATCAGGTATTCGCTTCTGGCTGTTGATTCCCGTATTGATTATGCCTCAGAAAGGAAGGAGCATGATTCATTCAGTTACCTCAACAGCATCATCCACAGTCACAAAAGTACTTTTGACCATTACATAAACCTCGGGTACCAGACATACCTGAATGATCAGCAGGTGGTCAACAGGTTTCAGAAACGTAAATCGGAACTTGTGAGAATCGGTGATGTCAGGAAAGCGATATACCTCACCGAACCACTTTTCAGGGATGCCGATGTAGCAGTTTTTGATATTTCCGCAGTCAGACAATCTGAAGCGCCCGGTACCATATCTCCTTCTCCCAATGGTTTTTACGGCGAGGAAATATGCCTTCTGGCCAGGTATGCGGGCATATCCGATAATCTGAAGATATTTGGTCTGTTCGATATCGATCCGGGGCTGGATATAAGAAACCAGACTGCAGGACTTGCTGCCCAGATTCTATGGTTCTTCCTTGAAGGTTTTTCACAGAAGCAATATGAAACACCTGTTCTGAGCGACAGTAACTCGGGACGGTTTATCAGATATCATGTCAGGATTACGGATCTTGAGGATGATCTGATATTTGTAAAAAGCAACCTTACGGACAGATGGTGGATGGAGCTTCCTGCGGGAGATGACAGGAACATCTATATTGCGTGCTCTCACGAGGATTATCTTAAAGCTAACAGGAACGAGGTTCCTGAACGATGGTATATTGGAGCTGAAAGATCAAAGATCTGAATAGTCAGAATAAAACTTTTCCCCATCAATTTCGTATAATGTTCATATTTTAACTACATATGTTCATCAAAACAAATTTTTTACTCCTCAAACTAAATAAAAGTATATTTGTTTACGTTTTAGATTTTTACTTATTTTACTTGTTTATTCAGAGGGCATTGCTACAGTTGGTACAATAAAGAAATGAGAAGAGTTCATATAACGATTCTTTTTTTAGCAATTATAAGCTACAGTTCATGGTCTCAGCAGGATCCGTTAACAAGTCAAT
>Ga0105101_10000482_pt1 | contig 16639 bp, 12 predicted proteins | sample PPLLak21cMay2015_2_FD_87037 | JGI IMG/M metagenome (GOLD analysis project Ga0105101, IMG submission 87037) | Freshwater sediment microbial communities from Prairie Pothole Lake near Jamestown, North Dakota, USA - PPLs Lake P8 Core (1) Depth... | ecosystem: Environmental > Aquatic > Freshwater >... | reverse complement strand
CAAACTAAAAACTCCGGGATTGACATTAAAGCGCAAAATCCTGGGAGTTTGGGCGCAAAGCCCCCATGAAGAAACCAGTCATTTTTTGGCATATCCATGTACAGATTCTTATGAGGAGCCTATATATATATATCAAGTTATTTGCTCAAGTGATTCATGTAGTCGAACATGGGCAGATACACACCCATAAGTATGAAACCAACTATCGCCCCCATAATAACGGTCATAGCCGGTTCGAGTTTGAGCAGGAGCGAATTTATGGTTCGTTCGATATCTCTATCGAGAAAGTCAACACCCTTATTGAGCATAATCGCGAGTTTCCCCGCTTCTTCACCGGACTCGGCCAGTTGTACGATTATCTGTGGAAATAGGTCGTGTTGTTTCAAGGCGGTGGCAAGCGGACTTCCGGTTTCTATTGACTTCTGCAGCTTTTGAGCTATTTCGGATACTTTCGCGTTATGGGCGACTTCGTTTGCCACTTCCATAGCCTTGGTAAAGGAAACCCCGGCGGAGATAAGCATGGCAAACGTCCGCATAAAACGCGCCACGACGATCATACGTTGAAGATTGGCGAATATCGGCATTTTCAGCTTGAAGGTATCCCATCTGGCTCTTATCTGTGGTTTTTTGGAGAGTCTTTTTAACAGGACTACCATAATGACAACGAAACAGATAATAGCCCACCACCAATATCTGACCAGGACGCTTAATGTGATAAGTACCTGGGTAGGCATCGGCAGAGCAACATGCAATCGCTCGTAGAGTTTCTGGAAAACGGGAATAACGAAGACCACCAACCCGGTAACGACCAGCAAACACATAACGCCTACGACAATCGGATAGGCAAAGGCGGATTTTACTCTGCGTCTCAGCTCAGCTTGTTTTTCCAGATAAACGGCGCTCGATTCAAGAACCTCAGAGAGTTTTCCGCCCGACTCGCCGGCCTCCACCATGCCAAGGAAGAATCCCGAAAATACATCGCGATGTTGAGCGAATGCGCTTTTCAGTGTCGAACCTGTTTCGATGCTTTCTCTGACGTCGGCAATTATGTTTTTGAAGGTTGAATTGTCCGTCTGGCCCTCGAGTGACTCGAGCGATTTGGTGATCGACAATCCCGCCGAACACATTCCGGCAAGTTTGTAAGTGAAAGTAACTACTTCGACCGGTTTGACTTTTTTGCGTTTTGTCTGCGATTTTTTCGCCGGCTTGGCTTTGATGAGCGTATCGCCCATTTTGGCCAATTCCACCCTGAGCGTGGCGATGCTGTCAATGTCTTCGCAGGAACCCGAAAACTTGCTTCCATTACTGTCAACAGCGGTGTATTGGTAAACTGCCATTATCCCGTTCTCATATCAATAAGACGACGTATTTCATCCAGGGTGGTTGCTCCCTTAAAAACCTGTTCCAGGCCGCTTTTAAGGAGTGTTCTCATTCCTTCTTTGATCGCCTGCTGTTTGATGGCATCGTCACTGCTTCCCTCGATAATCATTCTGCGGATTTTGTGAGAGACCTCCAGCACCTCGTAGATCGCCTGGCGACCGCAGTATCCGGTATTGTGGCAGGCATTGCAGCCGGGGCTGGAGTACAAACGAAAATTTTCACCGGGTTGGGCCAGAAACGCTATTTGTTCGAGTTCTTCGGGACTGGGTTCGTACTGCCGACGGCAGGTGGGACAGATGGCGCGTACAAGCCTCTGGGCGACGGCTCCCAAAAGTGCCGAAGCAACAAGAAACGGCTGGACGCCCAGATTAACCAGACGGGAAATGGCGCCTGCCGCGTCATTTGTATGTAAGGTGCTCAAGACCGTATGTCCGGTCAGGGCCGCACTGATAGCTATCTCGGCGGTCTCGAGATCGCGAATCTCGCCGACCAGTATGACGTCCGGGTCCTGACGCAGTATGCTGCGCAGAGTTGCTGCGAACGTCACTCCGGCAATGGGTTTGACCTGAACCTGGGTAATGCTCTCGAGACGATACTCGACCGGGTCTTCGACGGTAACGATATTTTTTTCGGGAGTGTTGAGCAGTTGGAGAACTGAATAAAGGGTCGTGGTTTTGCCACTTCCGGTAGGACCGGTGATTAAAAGCATACCATGAGGATACTCGACCAGTGACCTTAATTTTTCATTGTCGGCCGTGGAAGGCACAATGGTATCCAGCGACCATTTATTTTTGCTCTTGTCAAGTATTCTGATAACAATCTTTTCGCCGCTGACCGTCGGCAGGGAAGACACTCTCAGATCGTATGTCCGCCCGTCGTGGTTCAAAGAAATGTGCCCGTCCTGGGAAAGGCGTCGTTCGGATATATCCATATCAGCCAGGATTTTGATGTGGGAGACCACTTCCTGCTGGACAGATGACGGTACGTCAATCGCGTTACGCAGGAGTCCATCGATACGATAACGGACCCGCATGTCCGGTTCCTGTGGTTCGATATGGATATCGCTGGCCTTAACGTCAATGGCCCCGGTTATGATTGACGAAACAAGTTTCGTAACAGGATCGTCGGCGACACGTGAAGACTTGGTTTCAAGCTCGGACGCCTCTGTCTCGTCATCATCGGCGCCCTTCTTGAGCCGCATCGAGACGATGGCCTGACGAGTGACGTTACGTACATTAAAATGGTATCTGACGGCCTGTCGGATGGCGGTGGGTGTGGCGGCTAAGGGAATAACCTTGCAGCCGGTTCTGGTCTCGATTTGATCACGAACGGAAAGGTTCAGGGGCGATTCCATTGCCACGAACAGATTGTTGCCCTCTTTTTTTATGGGGATCATATTGTGCTCGTTCACCATTTCATACGTCACCATGTGCGCAGCCATGGGGTCAACCATGTCGGCGGAGAGGTTCACGAACTCTAACCTGTTGGTAGCGGCGACTATTTTGGCGAACTGCTGCTCATCAACGAGATTTTTTTTCTTGATGATACCGAGCAGGCTTTGCCCGCTTGTCTGCTGCTCCTGGAGCACGTCCTGGAGGGTCTTCTCGTCGAGAAACGCCTCTTCGCGGATATACGAAACAATATGATCCTGTTTTTGCATAGATCAAGCCTCTATTTGAGGATGCGCACTACTATTTTGGGGATGCGCACTATACCTTTGCTGGAGTTTGGTATCGACATATATCCAGACAAACTTAATCGGTACAGGCGGCCGATGGTCCTATAAACCTGCCGACCCGTCTGGAAACAACTGCTATAACTGTTCTTAGAAGCCCCACGGCGGTTTTTACTCGTATGACGGGGTGTTCAGGTCGATAAGAACCCCCAGGAGAAAGTGTTCTATGAGGTTGCCGTAAGCAATCTTAACACTATTAAGGTCCTATAGCCTTAGTCTCTTACAAGTGGATTTGTACGCATAATGTGACGTTAACAGCACTAACAGAAATATCAGGGAGTTATAAAATGTTGACATTATTCAAATCAAAAAAAAAGGCCGCCCAAATCAAAATACTGCTTGTCGATGACGAGCCGGACCTCGTCAGTACGGTACAATACCGGCTAAAATGCTGCAATTACGAAGTCGTTGTGGCTGGAAACGGTAAAGAAGGTCTGGAAAAAGCCCAACAGGAAAAACCAAATATCATACTACTGGACACCAATATGCCGGTAATGAACGGTCACGAAATGCTCGGGCATCTCAAGAAACATCCGGACTTGAAAGATATACCGGTGATAATGTGTACAGCGCAGTGTGAGCCTCAGGATATAGCCACGGCCTCAGCTTATGGGGTGGTGGACTACGTTACCAAACCGTTCGATTACACAGACCTCAGAGAAAAGATCACCCGTATCCTGGAAAAGAACAGGGCATAACGCTTAAAAGACGCACATACAGTCCGCCGGCAGTCATTGCTGCGGCAGTTAAGAGAAAAACCACCCAAGGAATCTCAAGGTGCAATCCGAACCTGAAAAATCAATTAAGGTACTCATAGTCGATAACGACACGAGCCAGGCAACAGTATGGAAGAGACTGTTGGCCGAATCGGGCCTGGAGATTTCCCAAACAACCTCGGTAGAATCGCTACTGGAGGCATTTGAGGCTTTCAATAAAAATCATTTTGATGTGGTATTGCTGGAGCTTGATCTTTCCGACAGTCAGGGACTCGATACGCTGATTATAACCTCTGCCAAGGCTTCGGAATCGACAATAATTGTAACCGCCACAGCCGATGAAGAATTCGGCTTGGGAATCCTTGCTTTGGGCGCCCAGGATTATCTTAAGAAAGGCCACTGCGACGTATCGACATTAAACAAGACCATTCGTTACGCTATCGAACGCAAACGGATGGAACAACTCCTCAGAAATGAAAAGGACTTTCGTACCAAGGTTATCGAAAGCATTGTCAATGCTGTTTACGTGGTTGACTCGAACGGGAAGTTCCGCTTTGTCAGCAGGGTCGGCGCCCAGATCGGCGGATACAGTCCTGACGAACTGATAGATCAGCCGTTTTCTGTTTTGTTCAGGCCGGAAATTCTCCCGGAGTTCAACAAGCAGTTTCATAAAGTGGCGATTGACGGCCAGGTGATCACTCACGTTGAGACGGAATTGCTTCACAGGGACGGCCGGCAGGTCCTGGTCAGCATGGGGTTATCTCCGATTTTTGAAAACAACAAGCTTGTCAGTACGGTCTGGACAGCCGAAGACATTACCGAACGAAAACGACTTTTTGAAATCCTGGACCGAAAACAAAAAAACCTGGAAGCCATATTCGACGCTGCACCCGTCGGTATGCTCCTGATCGATGAGAACAAAATAGTCAAGCGAGTCAACGATGCGGTCAGACAAATGGTAAAACGCGGATTTGTAGAGATCATCAATCAGGATATCGGCGGTGCCTTGGGGTGCATTCACAGTGTCCGCAATGAGAACAAATGCCAACAAAGCCGATTTTGCGAAAACTGCCCATTCCCAAAAACGATAGAAAACGTGCTGGACTCGGACCAGCCTGTTCACGAACTGCAGGTTCGACCTGCACTTCTGATCGAAAACAAAGAAGTTATGCCCTATCTGTCTATAAGTGCGGAACCGGTAATAATAGACGGTCGCAAGCATGCGGTCATCGCTATCGACGACATCAGCATCCGTAAGGAGGCCGAAGAAAAACTCAAAGAAACCATGGCGTTAAAGGCACAGTTCATATCGACCGTCTCGCATGAACTGCGGACGCCCCTGGCATGTATGAGGGAAGGCGTCACTATTGTTCTGGACGGCACAGCCGGCAAAATCAACGACGAACAAAAAAATTTCCTCAATATCGCTAAAAGAAACATAGACAGGCTTACCGTCTTGATCAACGACGTTCTGGATTTTCAAAAGTTCAATGCCGGCAAGATGACTTTGAATATCCAGGAAAACGATATGGAGGAAATTGCCAAAGAGGTTCACGAAACCATGACTTTGGCAGCGAAAAAAAACGACATCTCTCTTACTCTCGAATCTGCCGAGAAGCTGCCTTTGATCAAATGTGATAAAGATAAAATTATACAGGTCTTGACGAATCTGATCAACAACGCCATCAAGTTCACACCCGGCAAAGGTCACGTGACTGTTCGCCTCGAACAGCAAAACAACGAATTGCTTTTGCGTGTTATTGATACCGGCATGGGAATACCCAAAGAATCGCTACCGAAAATACTCGATCGCTTCTACAGGGTCAATAGGCCGGGCAAAGAAATTCAGGGTACCGGACTGGGCCTTGCCATCGTCAATAAAATCGTCAAACTGCACAAAGGAAGGATCGAGATAGAAAGCGAACTGGACCAGGGCACGACCGTTACTGTCTCTCTGCCGCTGGTAAGCGAGCCTGTACCGGAACCTTTATCTGAAGAAGCCGATGACTTCCTCGAAAAAACGCTTGTTTAGTACTACACTTAACTTTCGCAGTTTTTTTAACCCAGTTTTCATTTTTCGGTTCCTCATAAGAATCTGTACATGGATATTGTAAAAAGTCATTAGATTTTTCATGAGGGCTTTGCCGGCAAACCCAATCTCAAGAGCCACCGGCATATATATTCCGGGATTGACACCAATGCGATAAATCCACGGAGTCGCTTTCGGATATTGAATGAATAACGTATCCTTCCAGGCCAATAGGATACAGCAGCCGGTAGGGTGCCCTCTTAGCCCACGCGGACTTTTCTATGTCACCCCCGCCCACAATTGTCATTCTTGTGAACAACTTGTCACCCTTGCGAACAACTGTCACCCCTGCGAAGGCAGGGGTCTATTTTCCGCCCTGAAAGGGCAAAATAAACCAGCCCAGGGCACCGCCCTGGGTATAATGTCCCCAATATCCCTTTCAAGCCCTGTAAGGGCGACATAAAATTTCACCTCCCCATCATCGCAAAGCTAACCTGGGCCACCATTGCCATTTCCTCTGGTAGGATCGGCTCTTAGCCCACGCGGACCTTTGTGCATCATTCCCCCAGCGCGGCAATCTCATCCCCCGTCATCGCGAAGCCAGGTAGTGCGGGCCGTGCCCGCAATTTATTCTGTCCGTATACGTCCGTGTCTGTCCTCTTAGCCCACGCGGATTTTGCGCAGCAGCGTGGCAATCTCATCCCTGTCATTCCCGCCCCCCCCCTGTCACCCCTCGCGAAAGCGGGACACGAAGCGAACCCCAGCGCCGCGATAGCCAATCCATCTTCCACCACCCCGGCAATGCCCGTCATTTATTCTGTCCGTGTTAGTCTGTGTTCGTCTGTCTCTGTCCGTGTCTCTCCTCTTACCCCACGCACCTCTTCCGACCGCGTAGCGGTCGAATATGCATAGCCGCGGGTGAAGTGAGCCGCAGGCGAACGAAACCCGTGGACCAACATCCACCCAACAATTTCCAGAACCACGTAGTGGTTCAATAGTTATAATAGATATCGTCCCCAAATTTAATCTGCCCGCCTGCCATGCTCAACGGGACGCCAGGCTTGCCACCGCCAGAAAAGCTCGTAAAGCCAAAAGACAATTCTGAGCTTTCCCATGCCTAAAAAAACCTTGACTTGCCAAAGGCAAATCAGATAAAATTAGGTGTAAACAATTAAACGCGTTTGTCCAATTCACGCTCAACCAGTACAGGCGCTACATTTACAAATTCATCTATATTCTAAAAATTTAACCCCAAATACCCGTCCTTTTAAGAATCTTATGATAAATCGATGGAAGCTTTTGAAGTTCATCATCTTTTTGATGTAGAGTTAGCCACACAACGGGATCTTCTACCTCGTCTGGAATTCTGGGAGCAATCTTGATGGCAGCTCCTCTTGGGATGCACGCAGTTACCAAGGCCAGTGCCTTGGAGTCAGAGCATCCCAGTTCAAGCATTGACGGAAGTCCTATGGTCATTGCAAAATCTCCCTGCTCTTCCACAGGAACAACAGCCTTTATAATCTCTGCAAGAACAGAAAAATATTTGGCAGTTACAAATGAAATATCCTTTGTTATAAAATCCATAGCTTTTTTGATCGCAGTGTCAACATCATGTGATGGGACATCCCTTGAATTGCGGTGCTTGCTTGGTAAGGCTCTAATTACAATATCTTTAAAAGGTTTCCCATGCAGCCATAGTTTGGCAAAAGTCAATAAATTGGAACGGTAATATGAGGGATTGCCGATAGGTTTAATTTCTTGGATGATATGGAATATCGAATCCAATTCCTTAAAGACTTTCTCTAAATCGATTGCAAACCCAAATCGTGAACGTATAATCCATTCTTTTGGGGAAATCACTACTTTTTGATACAGTTGATCTTGCAGAATTGGATCAATGTAGGGATTCCTCAAAGCTAACTCGGACGGAATACTCAGTGCCGACATAGACTTATCCAAAGCCTCCAGAAGACTTTGTTGTTGTTCTGGAGTCATTTTTTTCCTAGCCAAATAATTCGAAGCATGTTTTCGGTTTTGTAAAAAACGAGATCGAAGAATTGTTATAGTTCCTCGAAGGTTTGACTCGTCGTTTTCAGGCAAAAGAGGCATACCCTCTTGCAGAATTTTTTCAATCTCATGAAAGGACGATGCAAACTTCTCATCTGTGGTTGGTTTGACTTCTTTTTGTGTATCACCTCTGAATTTGTTAATCCAGTCTTCTTGGTCGTCATTTGGTACTTGAACACAGTACACTACTCCACATAGATGTTCGTTTAACCGTCCAGCACGACCGATCAGATTCTTGAATTCAAAGGGACTAAGTAACTCATCAGCTTTCTTTGGAGATACTATGAATATTTTATCCGCTGGAAGATTAACACCCTCCAACAAAGTAGATGTGCAAAAGAGAACATCTATTAACCGTTGAGAGAAAAGTTCTTCTATCTCTTCTCGAACAAAATCGGGCAATCCAGCATGATGATATGCTATTCTGCGCGATAAGCAGCGGATCAAAGAACACTGGGGATGTATCGACTCCTTGAGATAAACTATAAGGTCAGCCATTTCACGAGGTAAGGCCGAGTCATCTGATAAGTCTTCAATGTGCTCTTTTGCCCAATTTTGGGCTGTTCCTTGCCCAGGAGCATAAACAATAGATGGGCTTTTTGATGAAAATAAAGTAATGGCATCTGAGATGGCTTTAGTTTGGCTTGTCTTCCACTTAGAATAAAACACTTCATTAACTGGAATATCAAAACAGAAGTCATGTTCCGGCGAAGATGAGTCTACCACCCTCAGTTTTAATGTCGTACTTCGCGAAACAGGAGTGACTTGGACAACCATCTGCGAAACAGGGGAATCTTTTGTCTCTATACTCGGACAATCTGGAATAAAGAGGTTTTCTCCCAGCTGCTTTGTATTGGCGATAAATGGCCCCGCAGCAAAAGATTGTGCTTTTGGTGACAGGCTTGTAAGTTCATGTAGCACATATTCAAGAAGAGCTCCACGTTCTCCACTTTCAAGCGATTGTATTTCATCAATAAAGATGAATGATAATCGCTTACCATAAGATGATGACAATAACCTGATACAACGTTCTTGGGTCAAGGCAAATACAGCATTACTTGTAGATATTTCCAAGTCTTCAGCAACTGAGGAATATACCGAGAAGTCGACTTCTTTCTGCACTTTGAATTTGCGGTAGATTGCACACGTCTGAGCAATCAATGCCTTTGTCGGAACAATAAATAGGGCCAAAAAGTTCTCTTCAGTGGCAAGTTTGTTTTTGACATACTCGTGAATAATAAAAGACTTTCCAGCCGAAGTTGGTGCTGAAATTATTCCACAGGAATTTGTTAAAAGAGAATCTACCGCATTTTTTTGGAATTCAGTCAAAATTATACCGCCAGCCAAAGTAGAATATGATTGTATATATGACACCAAAAATTCAATGCTCAACGGTCCAAGTGAAGGCCCCTTGTACTCTTGCTTGTCTCCGGCGATCTGTTTTAGGTGCATTGCTGCTGGCAAAGTTCCCGTGCGAGCAAAAATTGTGTAACATAGTGTTTCTATCGCGATCCTTTCAGGAAGAACCATCTTTGATAGTGCCGCAAAAAGCAAAGCTTTCTGGCGATGTTCATGTGAGTTGCTATTAGCAAGAAAAGTTGCTATCCACGCAGCTTTCTTGTATGAAGACTCAAATTGTCCTGTAGGAACAGGTTCTTGGGAGAAAAAGGCTTTTTGTAAACTTCCAATAACTGAATTTAGTGCTTCATGATCAAAAGCACACTCGTATGCGTCCATTTAATCCCCCTTATTTATTCCATTCGCTTTTGTGCCAATGTATGGATGTCCATGAAGCAATTCATAGAAATGTTTTCGCAGATTCAATGTGTCTTCTACCGGTAGAAAGAAAAAATCCAAGAATACCTGAAAAGGTTTTGGGAAAATATTCTTCTTTTCGATAATTTTTGTTTTCCAGTCTGTAACTTCTCTATCCAGAATTTCACGCAGCGCATTTTCGGCGGAGTAAGAATCATTTGATTTTTCAGAAATTTCCCCAATCTTACCGAGGTCATACGAAACAAAAACGGGATGTACAAGAATGTGGTCTACGCTTCTATCCAAAATAGCAAGGATCGTATCCAAAGATTCACCTTTTAATCCCCGCTCTTTTGGATACTTCTTTGCCACTAATAATTCATTGGCATAAGGGGCAGCATTGTCATGGAAACGTTGCAGTGATTCCAATGTACTCTTAATGGCAGAAGCAAGTGTCTTATGTATTTTAGACTCTCCAATCAACAATGCTTTTTGTCCTTGGTATTCTCCAATAAATACGCCATCTGCACCTTTAACTTGATCATTAGGGTTAGACAAGTCTTTAAGTTTGTAGGCCATAAGAGGAGTTTTCAGAAATGCTTCAACGAAAACATACAAAAGCATTTCTCCAAGCTTTCCATCTTTCTCAGGATCATTGTTCCCGAATTTGTCTCTAGCTAAAGCCCAATCAATATTATCTGGTCGTTCTTGCTCAGGGAAAACATATTTGAGTAGTTGCTTACGCAGGAATGCCAAGAGAGCATCCCATTTCTGCTGTGTTCCTACAAATGGAAGTGTATATCCACGAACTTGAATTTTAGTATCGGAAAAGCCTTTCTGTTGCACAAACAGCTCCGCAACTTTTCCACAATCTATAGTTAATAATTGTTCCCAGTCCACACTCATATAATATCCCTATTTAAAAACATGTTTGATAGCAAAGAACTACCAAGATTTTTTGTAACCGTTCAAGAATTAAGGGGGTCAGAACCTTTTTCCCTCGTTCTATCTTTCAATCTCCTGCCATAAACATTAGTCCTCTGCGTTCTCTACACCTTTCTTCGGTTAATTCTTATTTTTCTTATCCGTGCAAACCCGCCGCATCCGTGCCATCCAAGTTCTATTTTCTTCTTTGCGCCTTTCGCATCTTTTGCGCCTTTTGCGTTTACTTATCTTATCTTCATCTTTGCGCCTTCGCGCCTTTGCGGGATTCTTATTTTCTTATCTTTATCTTTTTGTTCCTCTTCGCACCTTTGCGGGATTCCTTATCTTCTATTGCCTATTGCCTTTCATATTTTCCTCCCCCGCGATACGCAATACGACATACGCATCACCCTTCTCTACCACGGCCCGTCCAAAAAATCAAGGAAAATCTCCCTTTTTATCTACTTTTTTTCCGATTTCCCCCTCCCCCTGACCCCTCCGTCCTTCCCCTCCAACTTCTAACTTCCCCCCCCCCCAACTGGTCCGCCCTCTATCTTCTGAAATCTCAAATCTGACCTCTAACTTTCCCCATCCCCACCATCTTCTCTATCCCTCCTACTTTCCCCATTTACCCAATAAAACTCTCTCACTCTTTTAGTGTCTTCTAAAATCTTCGTGTCCTTCTCATTTTTTATCTTGACCCATTAGTGTCCTTTGTGTCTTCGCGACTTGGTGGTTGACTTTTCATCAAAACATACTACAAACTACATACAAACATAGTACAAACATAGCGCAAACATAGTCCAAACCACATCACTTTTCATCAGAATTCATCCGAATTTCGCGGTTTTTTCTTACCCATCTTACCTAATCGTTATAATCGTTACGCAAAAATAAGCACTTACATCAATTCCAGCAACGTAAAATAAGCACTTACATCAATTTCCCATAACGAAAAATAAAGACTTACAACACTTCCCTGCACTATCACATATTTGTTTGCCTTGGCATCATTCCTGATATTTTTTTCCATTTTACATTTACTCCTCATCCAGATATACTACTCGGGAAGTTCTGATTCAAAGGGCAATCTTGACAAGGCAAGAACGTCATTTATTCAGATTGTTATTATTGTATATCTTTTATTGGCAATAGCTTATGATCATTGATTGTCACAGTCACATTTGGCCGTCTCTCAGTCAGTTAGGAAAGGCCCAATCCTTCTCATGCCTGGGTGCCGCCAGTTCACTACCAGCCAAACCACAACAGCACCAGGACTCCTGCTCACATGCGCAAGTCGTTATAGTGCTTGGGTTTACCTGCAACCTCCTGAACGCCAAAATACCAAACACCTTCATAAGTGACTACGTTTCCACACACTCAGACCGCACCATCGCCTTCGCCGGAATCGACCCAACCCAGCCAGACTGCCTCGACCAGCTACCCCGCTTACAACAGGAACAGCATTTCGCCGGCCTGGTACTCAGCCCCGCCTGCCAGGGATTTCATCCTTGCGACAGTCGTGCTATGCGGTTGTATCAATTGGCGCAGCAGTTACTTATGCCGATTTATTTTCTCAATGGCGAAACGTTACCGTGCCAGGCCATGCTGGAATTCGCTCAGCCGGCCGCACTGGATGAGGTGGCTCGCAGTTTTCCAGACCTGAAAATAGTGGTCTCTCACCTGGGTTTCCCATGGATCGAACAGACACTGGCGATACTGACCAAGCATCCAAACATTTACGCCGATGTCGCCGGACTGGTCAACAGACCATGGCAGGCATACCGCTCTTTAACCTTAGCTTACGAATATGGCGTAATCGAGAAGCTGCTTTTCGCCAGTGATTTCCCTAATCATTCCGTAAAAGCAGTTGTTGGAGCACTTTACAACCTCAATAAGATTACGCTGGACTCGGTTTTACCCGCTGTGCCGCGTGAACAGTTGCGTGGTATCGTCGAGCGAAACAGTCTGGAACTGCTTGGCCTTACATCGCCAAAGTTGTCCTTACCTCGTCTAATCAGCGAGGAATTCCTACCCGAAAAACCTCAAAAAAACGAGGTTGTAAGGGAACGGGACGGCTAACACGCCATACAAAGCCTTGGTATGTTTTGATCCAAGGTTATCAATAAGTACAGTTTAGCCAAACCAGACAGTGTTTACTTCTGTATTTGCAAACAGTTATGAATATGAAAGAAACTCGTGAAAACTGGGGTTCTCGTATGGGTTTTGTCATGGCGGCGATCGGCTCGGCCGTGGGACTGGGCAATGTTTGGCGTTTTCCGCATGAATGCTACAGTAACGGCGGCAGTGCGTTTCTGATTCCTTATATTGTCGCTATGCTGGTTATTGGTATTCCCTTGTTGATTATGGAGTTTTCACTTGGGCACCTCACCCAGCAGGCCGCACCAGGCGCTTTCAAGCGTGTGGGACGGCGATGGGAATTTGTCGGATGGTGGCCAATCATTTTGAGCTTTATAATTGTCTGCTATTATTCTGTTGTTCTGGCATGGTGCTTAAATTATCTTGTCTTCAGTTTTTCCGATCCTCTGCCCTGGACTCAAAATGCCAATAATGCTGGCGATTTCTTCTATAAAGACTATCTGCAGGATACGAAAACATTGAGCCTGGGCGGACTGCGCTGGCCCATCGTGGCGGCCACGGCGGTTATATGGGCGGTTATGTATCTGTGTATTTTCAAAGGCCTTAAGTTGGTCGGTAAGATTGTGCTTTGGACGGTGCTGATCCCATGGATAATGTTGATTATTCTTATGGTTCGAGGGTTGACGCTTGAAGGCGCCATACAGGGTTTGGAATATTATTTGGAACCGGACTGGGCGGTTCTTAAAGAACCACATGTTTGGCGGGCCGCCTTTGGGCAGGTGTTTTTCTCTATGACCATTGCCTTTGGCGTAATGGTGACATACGCCAGTTTTCTCCACCGCAAAAGCGATCTCAACAACAATGCCCTGATTATTGGTTTGGCGGATATGGGCACCAGTTTCGTCGCCGGCATAGCTGTTTTTTCGACGATGGGCGCCTATGCCTTAAAGCAAAACATCCCGGTCGAGCAGGTGCTCGAAGGCAGCAGTTCGGTTGGTTTAGCTTTTGTTGCCTTTCCAGAGGCGCTGTCGCAATTGCCATCGTGGTCTAATGTGTTTTCCGTGATATTTTTCATTGCCCTGCTGCTGTTGGGTATCGATTCGGCTTTTTCCATTACCGAGGCAACCCTGGCGAGCATGATGGATAAAACCGGCTGGAAGCGCACCAGTATTTTGGCCGTGATGTCGGTGGTCGGCTTTACGGTTGGGCTGCTGTTTACTACCAGAGGCGGCATCAACTGGCTGGGCACGATCGACGGTTTCGTTAACGAAGGCACCTGGGGCATAGTGTTTGTGGGACTTATCGAATGTTTGGTTTTGGGATGGGTTTTCGACCTGGGCAAACTGCGCAGTCACGCCAACCAAAACAGCGATTGGAAAGTGGGCATTTGGTGGGAATGGTCTATACGTCTGGTCGCACCGCTGATCTTGGGAGCACTGCTCGTATGGAATCTCCACAGTGATCTTGCCAATGAGGGCGGATTCTTGATCGACGCTCATGGGCAATTGGTCGGTAAAAATATTTTGGGTTTATGTTTGACTTTCATGGTTTTTCTGACGGCGGTGATTCTAGGCCTGTGGCGGCCCAGCAAAACCGCTAAAATAGAAGAGTTTGACACATAACAATAGCATGAGGCAACCTCCAGAAATACTTGCAGGGTAGCTGTTGAGTGAAAATTGGGTTAAAAAAACTGCGAAAGTTAACGAAAGGCAAGTAATATGATCAGTCGTCGCAGGTTTATGGAGGCGGTTGGATATGGCGTGGTCGGGGTTGCGATGACAGGCTGCAATAGTAACGTATTGAGCCGAAGTAAGAAGACAGGCAAAAAGCCAAATATCATCCTTGTGATGGCGGATGATCAGGGGTGGGGTGATATGGGTTACAACGGACATCCAGTGCTTAAGACGCCGAACTTTGACGCGATGGCTGGTGAGTGTCTTCGATTCGATAGATTCTATGCGGCTGCCCCGGTGTGCAGTCCGACGAGGGGCAGTGTCATGACGGGAAGGCATCCGAATCGATTTGGGTGCTTTAGATGGGGATATTCACTCAGGCCGCAGGAAGTAACTGTAGCGCAGGCATTGAAGTCCGCTGGATATATTACAGGGCATTTCGGCAAGTGGCATATCGGGTCGGTGCTTAAGGGTGGTAAAGTCAGCCCTGGCAAGTGTGGGTTTGATGAGTGGTTGTCGGCTCCGAATTTCTTTGACAACGATGCGATCTTAAGCCGGGAAGGTGTGGCAATCCAGACAAAGGGTGAAAGCTCTCTGGTGACAGTTGACGCGGCAATTGAGTTTATTCGCAAGCATGAATCCGGGTCGGAGCCGTTTTTTGCGGTGGTGTGGTTTGGATCGCCGCACGATCCGCACAGAGCCGACGATGAATTCGGTAAGGCATACGAGGACCAGGGCAAAAAGAAGAATTTCTACGGTGAGATCGCCGGGATGGACTGTGCTGTCGGCAGGCTTCGTAAGGAATTGCGAAGTCTTGGTATTGAGAAGGACACTATCGTATGGTATTGCAGCGACAACGGTGGATTGCCCCAGTTTGGGGCGACTGGCGGTCGCGGGCACAAATCGCAGGTGTACGAGGGTGGGTTGCGGGTGCCGGCGATCCTCGAATGGCCTAAGCGTATTAACAAGCCGGCCATAACAAACATGCCTTGCACTACTACGGATATATATCCGACGCTTCTGGAGATTGCCGGGGTGAAGATGAAGACGCAACCGCCGCTGGATGGTATAAGCCTTGTCGGGTTGATTGAGGGCCGGATGAAGGACAGGCCTAAGCCGATGGGGTTTTGGGATTATCCGGCCAAAGGGATCAGTGTGCCAAGCCATAAATGGATGAGCGAACTGCTTGAGGCACAAAGTCAGGGAAAAGAAATCAATGACGCGGCGAGGCTTTATTTGGACGCTGGGAAGATAACGAAGAAATATCCGACAGACAGTTTTCCGGGACATGGTGCATGGCTTGATTGGCCGTGGAAGCTGCATCGGATGGAGGACGAGGGCGGGAACGTGGAGATAGAACTGTATAACCTTTCAGAAGACGCGGACGAAAAAAAGAATCTCGTCGCGGAGCAGGTCGTAAGAAGTAAAACGATGAGAACGCAACTTGAGGCCTGGCAGGAGTCGGTTGTCAGGAGTCTTAACGGTGAGGATTACTAAACAGGATGCTTTGCGAGCCAGTTTTAGTAAGGGGCATAAAGATGAGAAAAATAAATATCACAATCCTGGCACTGGTTATCGCCCAGGCATTCCCTGCCGGCTGCAGCAGTCAGAAAAACACATCCGGCTTCCACGCCACACATCGAGCAGCAGCAAAAGCGAAAGATCAATGTTCCAACGATGAATATAAGTTGGCTGCGTATGTATGGCCTTCGTGTCATCATGATGAGAGGTTTGGTGATATGATCTGGCCCGAATGAAGAAATACTGCATCAAATCGAAGCATTGGGTGCAGATAGTGTTACCAGCTACAATTGGTGGAGTGGGTCTCAACCTGAAGATTATGTTCAATGGGGTGTTCAAGCTATGGAGCGAAGAGAAAAATGGGACGAAGCTTTGTCCATACCATTTTTTGCAAATGGGTCGAAGGAAGTTACCTTCTCCCTGATATAAAATATGGATTCGGCTACCTTGAAGCTGTCAGGAAAGTCATTAGCGGAAAATACGATAAGTATTGAAGTTAACTTTCGCAGTTTTTCATACTATGACACCCAAGGAAAGAATATTAGGTTCCTCATAAGAATCTGTACAGAACACGAGGCTAAGAACTGCTGTATCCTATTGACCTGCAAGGAGATATGTCATTTGTCGCGACATTCGGAAGCAACCCTTGGATTTATCGCATTGGTGTCAATCCCGGAGTATACATGCCGGTGGCTCTTGAGATTGTACTATTCGCAAATCCCAAGAGCCAAACTCCGGT